>ENA-UZWT01009382-UZWT01009382.1-metagenome-genome-assembly--contig:-Day-1-50m-contig-9382_pt1 | contig 14827 bp, 7 predicted proteins | sample MGYA00260338_ERZ794898 | MGnify/ENA metagenome assembly ERZ794898 | reverse complement strand
GCTTTAAGTACACCTATTACTCAATCTAAAATCCTTACGAGTATTCCCATTAAAATTTCTGATTCTTTTGTCTTCTTAACTGGGGTAGATTATGAGTTACATAATTTGAAATTGTTTCCTATTTCTGATCCTGTAAATTTAAGTGTTATCACGGCTAAGCTTGGATTCAATTTTAAACACAACAGTCGTCTATCTGCTACCTATTTACTTTTACCTAAACTAGCTACCGATTTTGGTCATCTTAAAAGCAGTTTCCAAATTGGTGCGATTACCTTGTTTAAATACAAACTAAATGATCAAACGAAATTGGTGTTTGGTGATTATGTAAATAAAGAGTTTTTCGGAATTTTGAATGTTCCAATTTTAGGGGTTTACCACAAGAGTAAAAACAAAAAAACTGAAATAGATATCAAATTTCCTATCATTGGTTATGGCGATTATAAAATTCATAAAAACCTAAGGATTGGAGCTGATTTTTTAATGATTGTTAGAACGTTTGATTTAGCTAAAACTGATGTTAATGATTTTTATGTTCATGCGGCTTCAAATGAAGTTGCGGCTTATTTACAATTTGACTTGTTTAAAGAATCTTTAGTTATAAAAGCTAAGGCTGTTTATTCGATGTTTGATTACGGTGTTTATGGTGATAACGATGGAACTCCTTTTGGAATGTTAGGTTGGTATCCTGGTGATGAACGTATTCGATTGAATAGTGAGTATGAAGGAACACTTGGATTTAAGGTTTCGGCTATTTATCGATTTCAGTTGGATTAAAGATTGATTATTAACGAAATGACTTGTAGATACGAAATCGAATACAGCATGAAAACACTTCGTTTACTCTAATAATTAATCTTCATAATAGGTTCAATAGAGCCTACAAATGCAATCTTATTCAATGAATCCCCTGCATAACTTTTCAGGAAAAAAACAACTCCTGATCGTCTGATTCGTACATTTAAGTATGGGCAGACGAAATCCTAAGAAAAAAGCATACAACCCTTCGCAACCTAATGGTGGTGCTTCATCAAGAAGAAAACCTAAGAAAGCTGAAAAAATGAAAAAGGCTGAAAAAGCCGAAAAGCCAAAGAAAAGTAATTTAGATACTCGTGAAGGAATGACAAGATCCATTCTTCAAGTTTTTCACAATAGCCCCGAAAGAGGCTTCAACTTTAAAGAAGTTAGTAGAGTTCTTCGCGTGAGTAACAAAATGGATCGTGCAAGAGTTTTAGCTATTCTTGAAGAATTAGCTAAGCAAAAATCTATTGAAGATATTGGAAGAGGAAGTTATCGTTTTAACTTAAAATCCGAAGAAATTGAAGGCACTATTGATGCTACTCGTAAAGGTTCAGCTTACTTAGTTTCTCCTGATAAAGACGATGATTTGTTTATTCATGCTAAAAACATGAACAAAGCTCTTCACGGTGATACTGTTATGGTGAAGATTTCTAATCATAGAAACAAGCCAGAAGGAATTGTAACAAAAGTGGTAAAAAGAGCCCGAACTCAGTTTATTGGAACGCTTCAATTAAATGATAAGTTTGGATTTTTAGTTCCTGACAATGAAAAAATCGCTATCGATTTATTCATTCCAAAAACAAAATTAAACGGTGCATTAAATGGTGAAAAGGTGATTGGTGAAATTACCGATTGGCCGAACGATTCCAAAAATCCGTTTGGAAAAATAACAGAGGTTTTAGGTGAAGCTGGTAACAACGATGTTGTTATGCACTCGATTCTTTTTGAATACGATTTACCGTTTGAATTTCCTGCTAAAGTTGAAGCAGTTGCTGAAAAAATCAGTTTCGAATTAGACCCTGTTGAAATTAAAAAACGTAGAGATTTTAGAGATATTTTAACGTTTACGATTGATCCCCATGATGCAAAAGATTTTGATGATGCTTTATCGTTTCAAAAATTACCGAACGGTAATTATGAGATCGGTATCCATATTGCGGATGTATCGCATTACATGCAACCAGGAGGGATTTTAGATGTTGAGGCTTACGATAGAGCAACATCGGTTTATTTGGTGGATAGGGTTGTTCCTATGCTTCCTGAGAAGCTTTCCAACGGTGTATGTTCGTTACGTCCTAATGAAGAGAAATTCACGTTCTCTTCTGTTTTTGAAATAGACGATAATGGTCGTGTTAAAAACGAATGGTTTGGTCGTACAGTAATTTATTCTGACCGAAGATTCACGTACGAAGAAGCGCAAGAGATTATAGAAACTGGTGCCGGTGAATTGCACGAGGAAATTGGCATAATGGATAAAATTGCCAAAAAGATGCGTAACGAGCGTTTCAAATCGGGTGCAATTAGTTTTGATCGTGTTGAAGTGAAATTTCATCTAGATCGAGCGGATAACGCAACACCTACCGGTGTTTACTTTAAAGAGGCGAAAGATTCGAATAAGTTGATTGAAGAGTACATGCTTTTAGCGAACAAAAAAGTGGCTCAGTTTATTGGAGATAAGCGTAAACATAAAAATCCAAAGACATTTATATATCGAGTTCATGATGTCCCAAAGCCTGATAAATTTGATCAGTTCGCGAATTTTATTACCCGTTTTGGATTTAACATTAAAACTGGAGAAGGACAAAATATAAACAAATCCTTAAATGAAGTTTTAAAAGCCGTTCATGGAAAGAAGGAAGGAAACATGATTGAAACGCTTGCTGTTCGCACAATGGCAAAGGCGGAGTACTCAACAAACAATATTGGTCATTACGGACTTTCGTTTCAATACTATTCTCACTTCACATCTCCTATCAGACGGTATCCTGACGTAATGGTTCATAGACTTTTACAATTTTACCTTGATGGCGGTAAATCAGCAGATGAGAGTGAATACGAGGCATTCTGTATTCACTGTTCGAAGATGGAAAAACAAGCGTCTCAGGCTGAACGTGATTCAATTAAATACAAGCAAGTAGAGTTCATGGCTAAACATGTTGGTCAGCGCTTTAAGGCTGTTATTAGTGGTGTTACGGATTGGGGTATTTATGCTGAAATTTCAGAAAACCTTTGCGAAGGTATGATTTCAACTAAACTCATGACGGATGACACTTATGTTCATGAACCCGAAAACTATTGTTTAGTTGGAACTAAACATGGTAAAAAGTACCAAATGGGTGACGAAGTATTAATTGAGGTTAAAAATGCTGACTTATCCCGTAAACAGTTAGATTTTATTTTGGTTGATTCTTTAGATGTGCCTAAGAAAGGTTATATCGAGGATGAATGGGATTTTGAAATATAACCTTGGTTTTCCAAAGATATTTGCTCAGAATTTATTTGAATTGAAAAAACGAACTCATTCTTTATTTCGGGTATTTTAATGAATTTGTTACTTTTTAAACTTTAGTTATTATTTAAGTATGAAGTTACTTTTTAAGATCTTCTTGATTTTACCTTTTTTTGGGTTTGCTCAACAGGTACTTGATGGAGTTTATGTTAGGGAAAAAACCATACCTAAAGCTGATTTTAAAGAATCTGCGACTAAAATTGGCGGTGAATTAGAAATCGTTTCTTCTTATGAAAAATTCAGAGAAAAAAGAATAAAAGTAAGTGGGTTTCAATTTATTAACACAGCCAATTATATTCCTAATTATATTGATGAACAAACAGTAGCTACTCCTGCTTTAAAAAACTACCTCTTTACGCTCTCTGGAAAAAACTTAATTGGTATTCAGAACAATGGTGAGGTAAAAGCTATAGAAAACGCTCTGATTCGGAAAACGAATAAATTTTACCTTAAGAGAGGAGAGGTAACTAATGCTGAGTACAGGGAGTTTTTAAGTTATGTTTATGATTCTCTTTCCTTAAGTATTCTCGCAGAAGAAGAACCCGATCTTTTTTTCCTCAATGAAGGTGAAAAAAATCAACGGTTAAACTGGGAAGCATATGATGATAAATTTCATGAAGATGAAGATTACGCCGAGGTTTTATCGCAATTATACTATGGTGAAAACGACGAAAGATTTTATAAAAGAGCACAATTAGATTCGAGAAAATTCAATTATGAATATTGGGATAAAGACAGCAATCGACAAGTAATTAATATACACCCAGATACACTTACTTGGATAAATAACCTTTCCAAAGATTTCATGGAGCCAATGACTCAAATGTACTTTTGGCATCCTGTTTACGACAACTATCCTGTTGTAGGTGTTTCATACAAACAAGCTCAAGCCTACCTTAATTGGCGATTTTCAAAAGGCTTTAAAGAACTTGACAAAAAAGGTGTTAAATATGAAATAGGATTACCTACACATGAAGAATGGGAATTCACTGCTTCATTATTATGCACCCAAAGTAAACATAAAAAAGAATCATCTCTTCCTAAGTATTATGAAGAGTTTTTAGATAAAGACATGTCGTTAGACTTGATATTAACACATCACCCCAAATATAAACCTCATGCTTCGAATGATAATGATTTAACCTGGTACAAGTCACATGGGAATTATATAAGAAATAAGTTCGAAGATTCTTATTTTTTTGACTTTAAAAACATCCCTATCAATAAATGGGATATAACTGTAAGAACGGAATTAGGCAACGAAGATATTGATGGGTTAAATTCAATAAATAATCAACTATTTCATTTAAGCTCTAACGTTTCAGAATGGTTAGAAGCCCCATACAAAGATTTTAAAGATTTTTTTAATTTAAAAGCTAAAACACTTTCATTATCCAATTATCACGTTGTAGCCCAAATTGGAAATGAGCTTCAAAAAAAACAAAAAAATTACACCAATAATGATCAAATGATTATTGGTTCGAATTGGATGGACCAACATCATGAAATGTTTTTTGGTACGCCCTTAAAGGGACTTTATACAAAAACATTTTCTAATACAGACTCATCCTATTCAACTGTTGGTTTTCGATATGTAATTAGGGTATTAAAAGATCAGGAAAAAGCAAAACATCTTGAGTTTGAACCATTAAAAACGATCAATGTTTTTGAAGAACTAAAGAAGGCAGGGTTTGAATTGAACCAAGACTCAACATCTAAAATGGTTCAAAAAGTAATATGTTTCAACCCACAAAAAAAGAAAGAGATCACCCAACAAGAAACTTCTGTTCTTAATGGTGTTTACGTGAGATATATTAAAGGAGATCAAAGCTCATATTCAATTTTAATAGAAGAATTTCCTGAACTTTTAAAAGTGATTGAAAAAAATGGAGGGAGAACATATTCGTTTTTTTCAACCGTTCCAAATCAACCAAAAAACATTGTAACTGAATTCAGATTAAAGGCCGTTAATAAATACACATTCGAGTTAATTCGATGGTAAAAGTGTTCTTACTTTTCTTTGGACAACTTAGGAATGTCTCTTTCTCCCTTAAGCGCTCCATCGTAATCAGGCTCTTTTAATAAACTATTAAAAATAGCACGTTCTTCCTCGGTTAACGATATTTTATTGAACCCGTACCAAAAGGACTCTTTGGTCATACTGTCCCAATGATAAATCATTCGATTGTACTTAATTGTACCAATGATATTCCAAGCCACAAAAACAGTTAAAATTATTCCTCCAGACACTCTCCAAGTTATGTTCTTACTGAACTTTCGAAAAACAAAACATAGTGGGAATCCAAGTAACGGGTAAAAGTCTATTAGCGCTCTTGCGCCATAACTCCCACCATACCACCAGCACCACCAAGATGACAGGATGTATAACCCGATCAAAAAGTAAACCCATGTTATGAATTTAAGCTCTTTAATATTGTAGAAAAACATTCCTGCAATACTTAACAACATCAATGGTGTATATAAAAACCAACCTTTACGATAACTAAATAAAACTTCCCAAATTTGAGGGTCGCCCCAAAAAAAGCCCTCTTTTGTGTATGAGAAATAAAACCAACTTCCTGTATAAATTTTCCAGTATAATAATTGGGGAATAATAGGCAATAAAAATATTATTGTAGCCAATATTAACTTTAGCTTTAAGCTAATTAAAAGCTTAATTTTTTCTACAAATGTTGTCCAGGAAAAAACGCCGTAGAATATAGGAATTAAAAGTACAATTGCATGACTCGGACGCACACTTGTAATAAATCCACAAGCTAAAACACCTAAACACAAATGAATAAATTTACCATTTTTATGCCATTTGATTGTATTATAAATCAATACACTAAATAACCAAAAAAGAAAAGAATGTGACATAATTGGCATACCTGTACTATAGTAAAACAAATTAGTACCTAAGAATAATCCAATAATAGTTAAAGACACTTCAAATTCTTTATAAAAAACTAGTAAAGATTTTCTCAAGTAATTCAGACCAATTAATACATATACTAATGCGCCTAGATTAACAGATAAGGCATAAGGAGCAGAATACCCATCGGTAGAAAACCCACCAATCTTTGCTATGAAATGACCTAAAAGAAAAAACGGTGTTTCTACCAATGCAACACCTAAGCTCGTTTTAACGTTAGGAATACCCAAAGGCCCCTTAATCAACCAATAATTATTTGAAAAACTAAAAGTTAAATCATTATGTATAAAAAAAGCAACTAGGTAACTGTAGTACTGATTACAATCAGATTTAAAGGGGTCGGTAAATTTCCAACTTCTAAAGAAGTTGTAAAAAAGCAGTGTAAGAATTGTCATTACAATAAGGACAATTACACTAGTTGGTTGTTTTTTAATTTTATGTATTGACAGCCCCAATTTTACAGCCTTGATTTAGGAGATTAAAAATACAGTTTTAAATAACATTATTTAGCAATCATTTCATTCAAAGGATCTTCAGGCCAATTGTGTCGTTTGTATTTACTTCTTAGCTCCTTTCTAACTTCAAAATAGGCACTTTTCCAAAAACTTTCTAAGTCGTTTGTTATTTGAACGATTTTATAACCTGGAGATAGTAAATGCATTAATACATTCATTTTTCCGCCATTTACTTTTGGTGTTTCTAACATTCCAAAACATCGTTGTAAAGGCATTGAAAGCACAGGTGCTGAGTTGTTTTCTTGATATTGTAATTTAACAAAAGTTCCGGTTAGTGGTAGTTTTACTTTTTGTGGGGCTAATTTTTCTAAATCAGCTTGATTTTCAGGCGTTAAACTGTAAAATAATATTTGTTTTAAATCTATTTTTTTAAGCTCGTTTGGTTTTTTAATCCCGCTTAAATATGGGGTAATCCATTCTTTATTCGTCGCCAATAAAGTTTCGATTGAAAAATTGGGCCATGTTTGAGATGGATTCCATTTTTTAAGAGATTGAACCCTGTTTAATAATTGTAATACCTTTTCGTTCCAATCTAATAATTGAAGGCCTTTATCTGTAATAGCATCCGAAATTGCTTCCACTAATTTTTCAGGATCAGGGTGCTGAATTCGGGTACTTTTCAGAATGATACTTCCTATTCTTAACTCGGTATTGGCGATAATTCCTCCGTCATCTGTATCCCATTTCACCACTTCTCTTGTAACAACCTTATCCGCTAAATCTTGCGGGTTAATTGGAGAAGCCATGAATATTTTTCCGCTGTGATCTCGTTCGGATACGTGTGCAACTGCTAACCATTGTTCGTGCGCCAAATCGTCTCGGTGACCGGCTGCTGCTAGTTTGCCATTTGCCATTTGAAACTGCGCATTGTTTCCTGGACGCGAGCTTGCTATTCTTTCGGGGTAAGCGTTTGCAATTAATAATCCTGTTTCAAAGTCATTCACCAATCCATTATCAGCCTTGATATTAAACATTCTACGATACTGCTCTGCTAGCTTCTCAATTCTTCCAAACTGTTTTGCTCCGTGTTGATCTTTTCGGTAACGTCTTAAAGCTTCAATTCTTAAGTTGATATCAATTCCTGAGTGAGGAGGAAGCGGATCTTTCTCTTCCAATAGAGGCGCTATATCAGTTGCTAAAGCTAGTTTATCCAATTGCTTTGCATGTACCAACATTTGTGCAATTCGGGGGTGTGTTGGGAGTTTATGCAACTCTTTTCCATGATTCGTGATTTTACTATTTTCTAGGGCTCCCAAATCGTGTAATAATTGACGCGCTTTTTTTAAGTTCGCGTTAGGTGGCGGTGTTACCCAAAAAAGTTCATTCGCGTTAACGATTCCCCATTTTGCCAAATCTAAAACCAATGAGCTCAAATCTGCCTGTTCTATCTCTGGCGTGCCTTGTTCTTTAATTCTTGAATGCGTAGCCTTGCTCCATAATCGGTAGCAAACACCTTCGCTTAATCGTCCTGCTCGTCCTTTTCGTTGATCGGCTGATTCTTTAGAAATCATTGCGGTTTCTAAACGAGATAAACCTGATTTCGGATTGAACTTTGATACACGTTCGAAACCTGAATCTACCACAATTTTAATTCCCTCAATTGTTAAAGAGGTCTCCGCAATGTTAGTAGCTAAAACAATCTTTCTTTTCCCTCCTTTATCAGGCATAATTGCCGAAAACTGCTTAGCGGGAGGTAATTGTCCGTAAAGGGGGACTACCTTAAAATCGGGTAAACTTCTTTCTAATTTTTCAAGCGTTTGTGTAATTTCACGCTGACCAGGCAAGAAAACCAATGTATCTCCTGGATGCTTTTTTACGGCATCCTTTACCGTTTTGTGCACTAATTCGGGTAACAACTCCCAATCTGCATCTCCAACATAATGCACATCTACAGGAAACATTCTTCCCTTACTCTCTACTTCAACAGCGTCTAATCTGCTAGCTAATTCGGGCATATTAATCGTTGCCGACATCACAATGATTCTTAAATCTTCTCTTAGTACACCTTGAACTTCTTTACTAAACGCCATTGCCAAATCGGCATGGATACTTCGTTCATGAAATTCATCAAAAATGATTAATCCAACATCTTCTAGTGTGTTATCCTCTTGAATTAATCTGGTAAGAATTCCTTCGGTAACTACTTCTAATCTTGTTTGCTTTGAAATTTTTTGTTCAAATCGGATTCGATAACCAACTGTTTCTCCAGCTTTTTCGCCCAACATATCTGCCATTCGCATCGCCACTGTTTTGGCAGCTAAACGACGCGGCTCTAACATAATGATTTTCTTCCCTTTTAACCATTCTTCTTCCAACAATGCAATTGGTAAAAGCGTACTTTTTCCAGCCCCAGTTGGCGCTTTAATAATCAAAGTTGTATTGTTTGCTAACCCCTCTTTTATTTGTGGAATTACCTCAGCAACTGGAAGGTTGAATTGATTGTAGTTGAAAGCCATTGGTATAAAGGTCGGTAATTTATTATCGAGTGTTAAAAATACTTCTAATATTTCCTTTCGATAAAAAATTCTCGAAATTGAAAGTAATGAAATCTCAAATAGATTTCAGCATCATCTGTTTAGCTAAAAAACCAAATATTATATTGTTGCATTTAATAGGTTAATAAATTATTAAATTTGTTGTGATGAGTAACGCTAACAGCATCCTTAAAGAGCATAATTTAAAGAGTACAGAAAGCAGATTAACAATTCTGGCCATCTTTAAAAAAAACATGCATGCACTTTCCTATAATGATATTGAATCACTACTTACCGTTAAACTTGATCGTGTTACGGTTTACCGGACTTTAAAATCATTTGAAGAAAACGGACTTATCCATCAAATTTATGATGGAAGTGCGCAGGTTAAATATGCTTTATGTCACACTGGTTCGTGTAGTTCAGACCAGCATAAGGATTCACATGCTCACTTTAGATGCGATAAATGCGATAAAACTTTTTGTTTGAGTGATGTAATTACACCTATGGCTGACCTTCCTGAAGGATATCAATCAAAGTCTCAATCCGTCTTTATACAAGGAATCTGCAAAGTGTGTAACCATTATAAAAATTGATTGATCGATTGAAAAATTTAACTACTTTCGTTACTTAATATAATTTTATGAGTGATATTAAAAAGCTTTCAATCGTAATTCCTGCATATAACGAAGCGAACACTATTCACTTAATTTTAAACAAAGTTGAAGCAGTTGAATTAAGTAACAACATTCAAAAAGAATACATAATTGTTAATGATTGTAGTAGTGATAACACTGAGGCTGCAATAAAAAGTTATATCTCTTCCAATCCTAAAATGGATATTCAGTATTACATCCAACCTAAAAACATGGGTAAAGGGGCTGCATTACATAGAGGGATTAAAGAAGCTTCTGGAGAAGCAATTATTATTCAAGACGCCGATTTAGAATACGACCCTACAGAATACAATGATCTACTAAAACCAATGCTTGCCGGATTTGCAGATGTTGTATATGGATCGAGATTCCAAGGGTCGAATCCACACAGAATTTTATTCTTTTGGCATACACTTGGAAATAAGTTTTTAACCTTTTTGTCCAACTTGTTCACTAATCTAAATCTTACCGATATGGAAACATGTTATAAGCTCTTTAAATCGGAACATATCAAATCGTTAAATTTAAATGAAAAGCGTTTTGGTTTTGAACCAGAAGTAACCGCAAAAATTAGCAGGATTCCAAAAATCGCAATTTACGAAGTTGGTATTTCATACTATGGAAGAACATACGAAGAAGGCAAAAAAATTGGCGCTAAAGACGGCTTTAGAGCGATCTTTTGTATTTTAAAATACGGATTGTTTAGAGTTAAATAATATTATTATTAATTAAAAAAAAGCCGTAGTTTATTTAACTACGGCTTTTTTTATTAAATTATGATTAAGCTCTCTTTACTTTAAGTAATTTATACTTCAATCTTAAAGCGATGTAAAACATCACTGGAATAATTACCAACGTTAAAAACGTCGCGAATGTTAATCCAAATATAATTGTCCAAGACATTGGACCCCAAAACATAACGTTATCCCCACCAAGACTAATGTTAGCGTCTCCTGAAGCAAAAAATTCTAAGAAATCAATATTCAGCCCTACAGCCATTGGTAGCAACCCTAAAACAGTTGTAATAGCTGTTAATAATACAGGACGTAATCTTGTTTTTCCACCTTCGATAATGGCAGGTATAACCAAACTAACTGGTAATCGATCTGCTTTTTCTCCAGAGATGCCTAATTCCATTTCTCTTCGAGTAATAATCAGTTTCGTGTAATCAACTAATACAATCGCATTATTTACAACAACTCCTGCAAGTGATATAATACCAATCATTGTCATAATAATAATGAAATCCATTCCCGAAATAATCAATCCCAACAAGACTCCAATTAAACTAAGTCCAACCGCTCCAACAATAATAACTGGTGCAGATATAGAGTTAAATTGTGCAACAATGATTAAGAAAATCATAAAAATAGCAGCCAATAAAGCAGTTCCTAAAAAGGCCATCTCTTTTTCTTGTTCCTCTTGCTGACCTGTAAATTTCCAGCTTAGCTCATTTGGTACTTCATATTCAGCCAATACATCTTTTAATTCAGCAACAACTTCATTTGCATTATACCCTTCCAAAACATTGGATTGTATTGCAATCATACGTTTTAAGTCGATACGTTTTACAGCAGATATCGTAGATGCTTTTTTAACAGATGCAACAGCAGATATAGGAACTTGGCGGATTTTACCCGTTAACATGTCTCTAAATGTTATTCTCTGATTCATTAAGTTATCAATGTTGTTTCTTGTATATTCATTCAACCTTAATGTGATATCATATTCATCCTCATCTTTTTTGAATTTAGAAACCTCTTTTCCAAATAAAGCAGTACGAATTGTCGTTCCAATTTGAGCAGTAGATATATTAAGCCTTCTCGATTTTTGCTGATCGATGTCAATTACCAATTCAGGCTTTCCCGTTTGGACATTCATTTTTAATTCTTCAACTCCAGCGACATTCTTATTGTTTAAGAATCCTAACATTTTCTCAGCCTCATCGATAATTAAACCATAATCTTCACCTGAAACCTCAATATTAATTGGTTTACCCATTGGGGGGCCGCTTTCATCCTTTCCAACCACAACAGATACTCCTGGATTTCCTTTTAACAATTCACGAACTGTGTTCATAATATCACTAGACGCAACATCTTTTCTGTCTAAAAACTCAACAAATGAAACCATGATTCTAGCCTTATCAGGCGTGTTACCCATAGAAGGCCCCTGAGCAGGATCTGAAGTACCGTTACCAACTTGTCCGATAATTGATTTTACCATGAAATTTAATCCACTGTCAACAATAATAGTATCGAACTTTAACTCTTTCCCTGGTAAACGTTTATAATAAAAACCTGGAGATTGCTCAAAGTAATTCAATACTGTTTTCTCTAATTCAACCGAGGCCTCATTTGTTTCTTCGATGTCCGTACCAATTGGTTTTTCAATAAAGATGTTCAAATAAGCCGGTTCATTTATTGGGAAAAACTCAACTTTTGGTGTAGCAACTGTAACTAATATGATAGAAAAAACAAATAAACCTAACGTACCCAATAATACCCAAACTGGTCGTTTTCCTTTAATGATTCCCGACAATAAGTTTTTATATGCATTTTCTAATCTAGGTAAAAAGCTGTTCTGAAATCTAATTGTAATTGGGGAAACCAATTTCGGATTTAACAAGATAAACACACCTATTACAATAAACATATTCCCCGGGCCAGCTACATCGGAAGCCGTTAATATTATTCCTAAAACGATAATTGTAGCGGCTAAGTTTTTTACTCCTCTTCTATTCATTCTTGCCATTAAGGCAATTAAAACAGGGTTAATAACTAATGCAACAAATAATGAGGATCCTAAAACAATCATTAATGTAATTGGTAGATATTGCATAAACTCCCCCATCATTCCAGGCCATAAAGCCAATGGTAAGAAAGCTGCCAATGTTGTTGCAGTAGAAGCGATAATTGGCCAAGCAACTTCACCAGCTCCATATTTTGCGGCTTCAAACGGACGATAACCCTCATCCATATATCTGTAAATATTCTCAACAATTACAATACCGTTGTCCACCAACATTCCAAGCGCCAATACAAGCGAGAATAATACCATCATGTTTAATGTAACGCCCATTGCATTTAAAATAAAAAAGGCGATAAACATTGATAAAGGAATTGCGATTCCTACAAAGGCTGCATTTCGTAATCCTAAAAAGAACAATAAAACGCCAACTACTAAGATGGTTCCAAATATGATTGAGTTTTCTAATTCGGATACTTGCGTACGTGTTTTTTCACTCATATCAGAAGTAATCGTAATTTCTAAGCTCTCCGGAAAATCGTTCTTTTTGGCGTTTTCAATAATGTTATCAACTGCTTCAGAAACTTCTAATAAGTTTTCTCCTCCACGTTTCATAACATCAATCATTATTACCGGAGCGCCATACTCACGAGCATAACTTTCTCTTGCTTTTCCTGAAAATGAAATGTTCGCCACATCTCTTAAATAAATAATGTTGAATTTTTCTTGCTTAACGATGATGTTACCAATTGTTCTCCAATCTGTAAATTCACCAACTACACGAACATTTCTTCTTAGTCCATCTACAATTACATCACCACCCGAAATCGTCATATTTTCTTGCGCAATTGCTTGCTCAATATCGCCAAAAGTAACTTGCATCGATTCCATTTTATAGAGGTCAACATTTACTTTTACTTCCTTCTCTTGAGTTCCACGGATATCAGCTCCAGAAACCTGAGAAATATCCTCTATTCTGTCTTCTAATATTTCCGCATAATCCTTTAACATATCCATAGAAAAGTCACCAGATAAATTAACGTTCATCGCTGGCATTAATTCTGAGAAGTTCATCTCAAATATATTTGGATCAGCTGGTAAATCTTTTGGGAAACTTGGGTCTCCTTTTACAATATCTACCGCATCCTTTACTTTTCTTAGGGCCTCTGCAGGTGTTACAGAAAAGTCAAACTTAATATCAATCGAAGAAAAACCTTGAACCGAAGTAGAAGTAATCTTGTCAATTCCTGTAATCGTATTGATTTCTTTTTCTAAGGGACGGGTGATTAATCGTTCCATATCCAAAGGTGAGTTCCCTGGATAAGGGGTTCCTACATAAATTTGAGGGATAACAACCTCAGGAAATGCCTCTCGTGGCATATTATTGTAAGACGTCATACCAACCATCGCAAGGATGAAGGTAAGTACCAGTATAGTAACTGGATTTTTTAGGGAAAGAGACGACAATGCGAACTCTTTTAAACCTTGTTTTTTATTTTCTTCCATCACAATTCTATTTGAGCATCAAGTTTGGTCGCTTATTTAATTTCGATTGCATCATTAGCTTGAACAGATTTTGCTCCTTTATCGATTAAGACAGTAGCCAAATCCAATCCATTTAAAATCTCCACCATACCTTCATATGATTTTCCGACTTTTAGCTCTAATTTCTTCACGCGTTTAGCATCTTTTTGTTCGAATGTATAAACGTAGTCTTGACCAGATCTATCTTGCTGAATAATTCTTGCTGGAATAACTAGAGCATTAACCGATTTGTAATCTCTAATTTTCATTACAGCCAATTGATTCGGCTTGTACTTTCCTCTTGGGTTAGCAAACTCAACTTTTACTTTAAACGTTCTGTTTGAAGGATTGATAAAATTCCCAACTCTCGTCACTCTAGCCTTTACAGTTTCGTTTAATGAAGGAAATTTAACCTCAACAAATCCACCAGCTTTAACCGAAGAAATATATTTTTCACTTACATCACTTTCTAAGTAAATTTTCCCAAGGTTTAATATTCTAGCCAAAGCGTAACCAGGGACTGCAGCTTCTCCAACTTTAGGCATTATTTCATCAACTACTCCATTAAATGGGGCTTCGATTTGATACATGTTTAATTGCTCTCTAAGCGTAACTAGCTTTTGCTCAAGGGCTTCTTTATTATTTTTTACTTCTAAAAACTGAATCTC
>ENA-UZWT01002199-UZWT01002199.1-metagenome-genome-assembly--contig:-Day-1-50m-contig-2199_pt1 | contig 14941 bp, 29 predicted proteins | sample MGYA00260338_ERZ794898 | MGnify/ENA metagenome assembly ERZ794898 | reverse complement strand
TAGAGCTCCCTGTGGCTGTGTTTAAGATCTCGTCCTTGGTTATCCTAAAGTGTTTAGCAATGCCGAACAACTCAAGCTTCTCCAGGAACTCTGGTATAATAGAAGTAGCAGCAGAGACCATAGTATACCTAGCGAACAGAATCTTATGACCCTTCTCCATCGTAAGGAAAGCTAGGAAGGTGTTTACTGCAAAGGACTTACCAGATCCCCTACCACCCGTCACCACAAAGTAACGGGTGTCATTTCCTAAAGCCTGGTATTTATCGTGTAACTGTGGAGTCATTTAATATGTATTGTGAGTATTGGGTAGCAATCGCTTTTGCTATTCCTGGAAATGTCTTGCTTCTTAACTTTGCCCTATCTTTACTCCCTCTAGCTTCATCATACCATTTAGCCATTCTCTTTACTTTTCCGTTCTTATCTGTCCACTCCACAAATTCACCCTGAGATACAATTTTAGTTGCGGTCAATAGAGGTAAGTTCTTGGTCCAAAGACAAGTTGTTTTCTTAGCTTCATCTCCAAACATATAAGGTTGAACAATCTGATTAGGCTTTCTTATCTGTGATGAAATAACACTTATGGGATTTTCAATAGCTATATATCTTATGGGCGCATCCATCAATTGCTTGACAAAGAATAATGCTTTGTTTCTATTTTCCCACCGCTCTTCATTCTTTGAGCCATCTTTATTATACAACCACCTATTGCCACTTACAGCTAAATAAGTACAAGGAGGATGAGCAACCATTAGATCATACTTACCAGAGTTGGCCTCATCCAATGCATCCCCTTGGATATGCCATTCAGGGTGACCACCACTACAAGGAAGTATATCACAGGAGTAAGCTTCGTGACCTAAGGATCTAAACTCCTTGGTCACCGCTTGACTCTCTTCGCAAGCAACTAGCACCTTCATATTACTTTCGAGATTCTTTTGGATTATTAACCGGTCCATTCTTAGATAGTGAAGGAGGCTTTACATAATAGCCTAGTATTGGATTCACAAGGTAATTCCAAAAGTCCTTTGGAAAGTCCTTTGGATCATTGATCTGTCTCTTCTTGTTCATTATCTTCTGGTGTTATATCTATTGTGTTATCTATCTCAGGGGCCTGCTGAGTTCCAGCAAATATGTTTGTGATGGGTATGTCTAGCTTTTGACCTCCGCTAGTATAGTCTACACTTTCTGTAGGCTTACCATATTTATATTCAAAGAGCAATTTCATATGGGCGAAAGAGGACTTGGCTTGCTTCGCTAACTCGGCCCAGGCCTCTTCTTCAGAGCCAAAGACCTCCTTCATTGCGTTCAGAGCATAGATACCCATTCTATCCTTCTTAGCTTCATTAATAGCAGCAGGAGTAGCATTAACCTTATTGGCTAAGAAATGCTTATCTCCCTTCTTCCTACCATTGTTCCTGCGACCATCGTTCTTCTTAATGTACTTAAACTCTTTCGGCTTTCTACCCATACTAATATAACTGATTATTTATCAGCGTGTTTCTCATAAAAAGCTTTCATATGCTTTTTAAATATCCAGTTGTAAATTTCCCAGGTTTTATTCGACACACCAATCTTTGTGTATATCTCTTTAGACTTTTTCTTTTCCGTTCCCCTTTGGATGATTAGGTAGAAGTTCTTACACTCACCTACACACTTCTCAGCAGGGATTGGATATATCTTATAGCCATTGGCAACGCACCAAGAAGCTGCCCAATGATTTATGATACTGTAATCTATTTCTTCTTTTGTTTTTCTCTTTCTGCCCATAGCTTTGGATTCTCTTCTTTCAACCAAGTTGAATCCCAAAGATTATTCTCAGTTAAATACTTTGGGTTCATTTGGGGGAGATCTAATCTGTCATTCCACCATAAATATCTTTTTGTTTCTGACATCAGTCTACAAATAACATTACTAATAAAACTATCACTCCAAGCAAGAACACTAATGCAATTATATCAAACATCATACATTCTATAATAAACAGTTAACTCTTCTCCCTTTTTTATTGGCTTAATTGCATATAGGGTACTTTCTACAAAACAATCGCCTTTTATATCTGGATTAATACCATACTGACAATCGCGTATAAAGCAGTTAGGTGTTGAGCTATGGTTTAAAAAGCCACCCAAAGGTGTCCTAAATAATTTTTCAAAGTAAGGCGTATTAGGAAGTTCAATGTGTGTTTCTCCTAATTCATAACCTGCTTCTATATTTTGTGCCGCAAACACTCCAAGACCTTCTATCTTGCTTTTCTTTATAGTAACTTCTTTTGGTAATGGTTTATACATATTCTTTAGTTATAAGAGTTCTATATTCATTCAGTAGGGCTCTATGCTCGACCAATAGGTCGGCATACTTATCTCTATAATACTTCTCCGGGTTAATGTCCCGCTCTCTGGTCTTATTGCATTTAGCTATAAGCTTATTGAGTTTATCATACACCTCATACAGGTTTATCTCATACTCGACAATCACGTCATCAAATATTTTGATTCCGTGATGTACTGTGGCGTGATCTCTATCTACAGACATACCTATCTCACTAAGCGAGCACAACGTATGCTGTCTGCATAGTTTAAAGTATACAGCTCTAGCATATACTCTAGCTCTTAATCTACTAGGACGGCTTAAATCTAAATCAAGTTCCCTTTCGACAAGCTCTTTTATTTGTCTAATCTTCATATATATCTTTTTGTTTTTCTAGTTCTAATTCTACTCTATTAACTTCCAATTGTATTTCTTTTATAGTACACTTGTCTGCCTGCTCCAATGCTTTCTTAACTCCAGCACAAGCTTCATACAACTCTAAGGCCTCAAAGTCCTTCATTTGGACTGATATCTCTTGATAGGTAACACCCATCAGTAAATCAACCAAAGCAAGGTAATAATAATTCAGAACCTCAAAGTCGTATTCTTCCTTGGTCATTAGATGCTTCCGTGTATGTACCGATTAAACACCACAGCTTCAATCTCATCGTCAGACTTCCCTAAGAAGTCTTCCTTATATCTATCTGTACAGATTTGGACCTTCTCTTCTCCAGACTCGAAGCACTCTTCAGAGGCTTCGTATATACCTATCTCCCCACTTATCTTTTCGATAACCAAGAAGGTAAATCGCTCTACATTAAATAGCTGTCTATATATAAAAGCTTGCATATCATAATGCCACTTCTTCTTTGAAGTGTATTCCCACCCGTCTAAAGACGAGGTGGTCTTAAGGTCCACTATATGATTGTTTCTTAAATAATCAGCCTTACCTCTAAAGGGAATGCCATTTATAAAATCAAGAGCAGGTACTTCTCCAAGACCATCCTGGAGCAAACTATTTGCGTACTCACATTTGTCTATGTTTTTCTTTAGTGACCTCATAAAGTAAAACTCCTTCTGTAGAAATACTTCCTTGTCGCTAGCCAAGTCAGCATCCTTAAATGCTTTTAAGGTCCTCTTATCTACCTCCACAAACTCATACTTCTGTTGCATCTTCTCTGGTTCTAAAACCAAAGTATGAAACAACCTCCCTTCTCTAAGAGCTTGAGTGTCTGTCTGTTTTCTTTGTAGTGATTTGTAGTATGCCTTAGAAGACCTTAGCAGGTCTTTGCAAGCGGATGAAGATAAGGCCGCTCTGCTTAAGTGGCCATAGTAAAATGGATCCGAATCCATATTGGATATAAGTTCGTCCTTATTCCAGCTTATTCCGTCTAGCAATGTTATTGTATCGTTGCTCATATAGTTTTATTTTCAAGCAAGATAATAAACATTTTGTTAACTACGAAATAGATTTAGGTTTTTCTTCGTAATAAGCCTTTAATAGATATCCGTCTATTGGACTGATGTTGGATATAGATTTGTAGATTAACTTGCTAATGGACTTAACATCTTTTCGCTCCGTAGCAGTAGAGTCTGTTCCTAGGTTTGTGTAGAGATCGCAATCAATCTCCAGCAAAGCATCTACTTTCCTCTGAACAGACCAGGTTCTATAACCTACTATCTTTTGTATTCTGTCTCTAGTATTCATCTCTGTTTCCTTAACTTCTGTATGTATAGAGCTGCATCGAGCAGCTCCTCCTGGAGTTCCCTTAACCATACATAGAATCCGTCCGGGTTATCTTGTAAGGTCATCCCATACTCCTTTATCCCACGCTGACTGCGTTTGTCCATAATCTCCTTCACCTCCTCCACAATAGGATCCGTTTTAATCGGATCCCTTCTGGCGGTTGTGTTAGTGTTATACTGTTCTCTGTCTAAAAAATACTTGCTTACCGAATCTCCCATAACTTATAAATATAAATAGCAATGCTTATCGTGAATAGATATATTAGCGACTAGCTTGTCTACCTTTGCTGTGTTCTTAAATTGTGTTGTCTTGTTGTGTTTCTGCACAAACCACTTAGGCTTGATCCTGAGCAGGTTGAAGCAGTAAATCCCTTTTGGGGTTGAGCATATGTACATAGGAATCTCTAGGTTCTCGTGGGCCTTATCTACCATATAATCATACTTAGACTTCTCTATAAGTAGAGTATCATAATGCTTACCCCTACACTTAAGCTCAATCCTATGATTGAAGTGATCTGAATAACAATCCCATCTGCTCATCTTATCTTCTGACTTAACTAAATCAACATAATTGGAGAGTTTAATTTGGCTGAATAGATCAGCCTCATTATACTCACCAATAGGTTTGTTGATTACGTTATCCCAGATATTCATTGTACATACGAATTAAGTCTTTCCAAATCTCATTTTTAAAGCTACAAGGAGTGCAGGTGACTCTCTTGCCAAACACTCTCTCATATATAGCCTTATAAGTCTCCTGCTCACCCGAAGTAAATTTATTCTTCTTGGTTTCTATAGCCATATGAATGAGTTCAAATTCATCTTCATTCAAGCATTTAGGCTTTGAATATCTAAATATCTTATTTAGCTTCTCCTTACGCTCATCACATCCACAGTCCTTACCATTCGCAAACATCTCCACCACCTTCTTTATTCCGGTAGCCTTAGTAATCTTCTCTACTGTATCACCAAGGCCCTCTGAGGTCTTTTGGTGATTCTTAACCCATTCTTTATAGGCTTTGGTCCTTTTGTCTTTAGGTGCTTCCATAATTATATTTTATCAAAATCTCCGTTCTTAAAATCCTCCCAGTCCTCCAGGAGCTCGTTATTAATCTTTACCTTATAGTTCTTACAACTATTAAATATTGAGGTCAAGGATATGTTTGTTTTGCTAGCGATATCCCTCATAGACATATCACTTCTGTAATATAGAGCAAACAGCTTCTGGTCATACCAATAGTCCCAATCCTCAACTACCTTCATCACTTTATCAAAGAGCCTATCGTGAGCCTCTATAGCTTCCATCTCTTTCACATCGTATGTTACCTGGTTATTTATATGCAGAAAATCTGCCGAGTAATCAGACAGATCTTCTAAATAAACAGTACCATTCTTAGCTTTGTAAGTTCTTGCACTCATCCACATATTCCTTATAGTGGTCCATATGTAGAATCTATTGATTGTGCCAGTATCTTTGTAGTAAACCTTGCTTTCGTCTTTCACATACTTATAGAGCCGAAGATACATCTCCTGGATTAAATCCTCGGCAAGGGAGGGCGGCACTCCCATATTCAACGCCATAGCCACCCAAAGTTCGTGTTTTCTGCCAAGGTCTTCTAGCACTAAGTTTGTATTGGAACATAAAGAGCAAAGAAACCAAGTTGGACTCTAATGATATCGATAGTCTCTAAATCATCCCCTCCTTGCACATCAATGTCTGTAAGATAGTCTAAGCCAAAAGCAAAGCCCATTATCCATTCAAAATCTATTCCCATAATCTATCAAATATTTTTATTGCAACCGTAAAAAATACTACACTCCACATTACGGATACTGTGAAACAAATCATTCTAATTAACGTATTCGTTAAGAATCTCTTCATTTTGTTATAAATTTAACACTTTGTTGTCTAATAAACAAATTTCACCTTTATGCAGTCAGAATCGCTGTAGTATTTCTTCATTTGTTTTATCTCTACAATGTTCTGATCCTGTTCATAAATGAGTCCCTCCAAAGCATCAAAAAATGCTTTGTTGAGGTTATCCTGTAAGTCTGGCTTAGTTGTTTTAGGTGTCTGACCTATCCTCCTTTTCTTCGGAGTAGCCTTAGGATATGCGTAACTATATTCAATGTATTCCACAAAAATTGGTGTTCCCGCTTCTATTATAACGAAATTATCGGGTAACTGTTCCGAAACTAATGCAACAATGTACTTCTGGTAATCAACAATTTTCTTTGGTTTGTACTTGATTCCGTTCCTGCCAATCCTAAATGATTGGTGGGGTTGCGCTCTAATATTAAGCGTAAAAACAAGTTCCTTCATATGTTAAAAATTAATTGATTGATCAGATAAGTCTATCTGTCCTTGTATGTGTGGATAACCATTCTTTATAGTGAAACTGAATTTATCAAATGGTTGGCCTCTACTTCTCATACAATTAACTACAGTCAGGTTATCATCTTCCTCATCTACCTTTACTGATATTTGTGTTTCAGTCTTCTTCTCTAAGAACGATCCTAAATGGCCAGTAGGTTTGGTGGAGTTGAAATTAGAGTGTATAACTGTTATAATGTGAATTTGTAACTCCTTGGTCCATTTCATTAAGTACTGGACAAGTTCATTACTAGCATTGATGTCATTCACATCATTTATAAGATCAGCTATCCCATCTATAATAACTAACCCTAAATTATCTACTCTGTTGATGTGCCAATCTATAAACTCAAGTCTTTCTTGAGGGCTATACTCTCTTAATGAATAAGTCTTATAATTGTCCCTTTGATCAGCCATCCTATGCGTTCTGTTAAAAACCCTTTGAGCGTGATACTCTCCCTGCTCGGTATCATAATGAATCGTTGTCTTACCATTGTTGTGACCCCGCATCTGATCAATATATTCATTAGACCCAGATAAGTAAGCACTAGCAAGCAAAGAAACCAAGAAAGTCTTGCGGCTCTTTGGGGGAGCCTGTATGAAGCTGAAATTGCCGTAGGTGCCTATACATATAGGGAAGTCCTCTGAACCTCCTCTAGACCCCATAGAAATCGCCACAGGAGGGTATTTGACTTTATCCTTAGGATCCATATAAGAATCCTTAAGGATTTGCTCAAATTTCTTGTTGTGATCTAGCTCTAATTCCTGGTATGGCATTTGGCCGTGTGTTTTCTTTTATAATACCTTCTACTAATTGTCTGATGAAGCCTTGGTGTTCTTCTACAGAATCCCCATCGGGATTCATAAGAAACAGATCAACTGCTAGGGTCTGCTCCCACATTGACCTATCAGTTCTAATTATCTGTTCTATTTTAGATATAACCCTATGCACAAAGAAATCTGAGGTGGCTTGGCTATCGCCAATCCTTAGGCTGAACACTTGAGCAAAGGCCCAAGTTGCAAGCCTATGCAGAAATCTGCTTCTGTACTCTTCAATAGACTCATTATAATTCAATTCTTTGATAAGCTCGTTTAGAGCTTCTCTGTCTCGATTAGAAGGTTTAATGCTGTTTTGTTTTAGCCTATACGTTAAGTGATCTAGGCTTCTGTAAATTTGGTTCATCTAATTTGGTTTAGCAAAAAAAAGGGAAGACTTTCGACTTCCCTCTTCTTCTAATATTAATAATTAAAAATCAAGTCCGCCCGTTTCAATCTCAGCTTCTACTGACTCACCTTGAGGTTGGACGTAGTCTTTATCTAAAATAAGTCTGCCAAGCTTATAAGACTTCTTATTCTTGTTATCCCAGATATCGATAGTGATTCCGTCATCTTCCCAAACTTGGGCTTTTACTTTAATTTGATGACCGTATTGTTCAGTTTTCTCTACTTTTCCTGGGATCTCTTTAGAAGCAACACTTAGGTTGTCTAGTTGAAGGTTTCCGAAATACTTTTGTTTAATTTTTGAACTCATAATTTATTTAATTAGTGATTTAAGATCTTTTAATAGATCGCTATTAATAGTATACTTTTGCATAACAGCAGCAACGTTGCCCCCTCCATCAAGGTAAGATACTACATTTTTATATTCAGGGGAGTTTTTGACTAAAGCTGGTTTGCCCGGACTAGACTTGCTGTGATCATTCGTAGCATCAGCATCTTTAGTATCGTCTATAAGTAACAAATTACCTATAGCATACTTTTTAGCGTAGCTAGAAGCAGCTCCAGTCCTCTGGGGCTGTTGCATCCCTTTAGCATCAAAGTCTATAATAGCCTGGGCATTAGACTCAATCTGCATACTAGGGTCTTTAGCATCAATAAGCTTGGCAGTGGACTCAATAAACAAGACCCCTCCAACTTCTTTAATCTCATCAGTCATCTTAAGCACGGCTTCGTGCTTCATAGCTAATGGTTTAACAGCCTCCAAAATATCCTCGGCAGATCTGTAATTGTACTTACCAAAGGCATTCCTTTGGTTCTTCGGAGCCTTAAGCTCCGTTTGGATCATTAATAGTTTTTGTGTAATATTCATAAATTAGTATTTAGTAATTTCTCTTAATACAACTTGCTTGTATTCTTCAGGGCATTCCTTATCACAAAGCTCAACAACATAAGATATCAATCTATCTATCTCATCCTGCTTTTCTGAATTGTATTTGGTTAGTGCCTCAATCCTCGCCTTGTAGTAATCGGTCTGATTGTAAAATGGTCTAAGCGTGTTCTTCATATTAGTTAATTTTTGTGCAAGTTATAAAAAATAATTAACTAAACAAATAATTAACAAAAAAAAGAGAGCTGTATCTCTACAGCCCTCTCAACCAAATTAACTAAAACAATTTACAAATGAAAAATAATTAAAATTATGCTAGAACAAATATATATTATTTTTTTAATATAACCAAAACATATCTGGTTTTTGATCATCATTATCTACATAGATGGTCTTCTGGTCCCTAGACACAGCTATTCGACTAAAGCCAACCTCCATCAAAGAAGCTATCATCTTGTATCGCTTCTTAGCGTTTTCACAACGTATTATCGCAGCCTTACCTATAAGGTGGCTGCTTACACTAGAGTCTTCCCACCGTCTGTTTTGGAACTTGGTCCTATAACCAGACACTATTAAGAATTGCAGCTTGCACAAATTTGCCGCTGCATCTATCATAGCAAGAAATTCTCTATCCATATACTTCTCGGCAGACCCCGGTTGATCGGGACTGTCGAACTCTGTAATAAGAAAATGTCTTAATTCCATACTGCAATATAATATTTTTTTATACATTTGCAAAACGTAGCAGTAGATCTACGTTAAAAGCTACCAAACTTCAATAGAGATATTGTTGGATCAGATAACATTGAAAGTTTGTTTTTCTAGGGGGCTTTTTCTTTTCTTTCTTTTTCTTTTACCCTTTTCTTTTTCTTTGTTTTCTTTTAGTTATATATAAAAAGTTCTGTCCCTAGTCCCACCCTTAAAGGGTAAGGGACGTTGGGACATTACTGCGTTTAATAAAACTATCGACATTTAGTTAACACTATAGTGTAAGTGCAACACATATGATACTGCGTTTAACAAAGTAGTCTATCTACCTTGACCTCTATACTTCTTAGTGTAGTTCTTAGAGCTTTTTAGCACGCTAGTCTTAGACTTAGCGTGCGTACCAGGTCGCTTAACTCTTTTCTTCTTCTGGAATGTAGGTTCTGCTCTACGGGCCATTACTGATGCATTTTATTACCAAACACCTTCTCGACCCCGCGGCTGCCAAAATAGCCACCAATTACAATCGTTAATAAGCCTGTAATAGAATCTAGTGGATAACCTAAGTACCACCCGACAACATAACTAACAGTTAAAAACACTAATGTAAGTGGCCGCACATTTTGTGCGAGCCACCCACTTCTGCTATCAGCAACCCATCTACGGGTCACTCCGTCCATCTCAGCTCTCTCTAGGCGCAGTTTCTCTAGTGCTATGTCCTTATCCTCAGCACTCATATCAGAACCTCCTATAATCGCCTCTATGACACTCCCAACAGGAGTGTCTTGTGCTATTGCTCCGACAACCTTAGGTATCTTTTGCAGTAGGAAAGAACCTACTGCTGTATCTTTAAACTTCTTCTTAGTCTTTGACATTTACAATCTCGTTATATAATATCTGAGCTAGTTTGACTTCGTGTGGATTATCTATGCAAACGTCTTTAGTTAATTCCTTAAACCTTACTAGGTTTTTTTCTCTTGCACTTGCACAACTCATCAGAGTTGCAACAAGCAATATTGTTATTAATCTCATTTTGTCTGTTTGTTTGTTGAAGTAGTAATACTTCAGTTAGTTTGTCGATACTTTTGCGTATCTCCTTTAATTCGTTTCGAAGTCCATTAGACTTCACTTTTATTTCATTCATTTATAAGGGTGTTGCCTACTGTTGCACTAATACGTCCAGATAACATTTGGGTCTTTGTGGTCATCCGAATCAACGTGGATGAAGGTGTTGGCAATACCAAACCTGGTGAACCCTGCATTAATAAGGGCTTCAAGTATAAGCCATCTTTCTCTCGAGCCCTGGATTGCGATATCAACTGCCTTTCCCACAATATGGCTTGAGTTCGGTCTTCCTCCAACCTTTTCGTTATGTTCGATAGTTCGATATCCGGAGTTGATCTTAAAGGGAATCCCTGCAACGTGACGTGCGTGGTCGAGCATTTTAAGGAAGTCAGAATCCATATACTCCCCAGAATGAGGAACATCTGGAGACGCAAATTCTTCATATGAAAAGTATTTTAAGCTCATTTCTTACATTTACAATTTTTGTCATCACAATCCATAGCCTTGTTAAGCAGCAATCTATCAATGGTATCGTCTTGGACCTTAATAAGCATATTCTCTAGCATATCTTTAGATTGAACTAACATCTCAATCTTCATCTCTAAGTTACTAATCTTTTTCTTCGCAGCCTCAAGATCATCCGGATTTCTACCCGTGATGGACGCAATAACCATAGCAATACTCGCAGCTATCATACCAATCAAGGTATTGACTATTTGCGCATTATCACTAGGTATTGTATACTTAGTGAGATAGTATAGAATTAACACTACTAAAAAGAAGACAATCAGACTACCTACATAGTGTCTGATGTCTTTTGCTACTCCATTAGTTGGCATTTTCATTTCTTTAAAGCTCTATAAATCTGTATTACAGTAAAGGTTAAAGTGGCTCCCATTACAAGCATCTTAAGCACCTCGTTCACTTCACTTACGCTAAATGCCAATGCCATTAAATTGCCAAAGTACAGTCCAAATATCTTCAAATCTTCCATTATCTTATTTTGTAAAATAACCAAGCCTTTTCATCTCTTGGTTTACATACTACCATAGTTTCATTTCCTACATAGTAGCATAGCTGATAATTGTCTAAGGTGTCTTTGCGTATAATACGCATACCTTCTTCTGTTAGTTCTATATTGCCTTTTGCTAAAGTAGATTCTTTGGTGTATCTTTTAAAGGTGTTGTTTTCTCTGATGGTTACATACTCACCCTCTTGGCTAACCCATAACCCATATATATCCTCTTGGGCAAATGTAAATGTACTAAGTAGTATAAAAAATAGTTTCTTCATTATTTAAATGCCATATAGATGTAAGTTCCTAAGTTTGCGTTTAGATCTGGATTACTTTGATTTGTTTCAAAATAAAAACCTGTGCTACTAAACCAAGCATACCCTGTTGATCCGCTAGTAGCATCATATTCTGCCCCACTTAAATTGGCTGCTAAATTATGATCTATTCTTTGCGGCAAATTTCCTGAATCTCTTTCTCTATCATACATTCTCCAGTTTCCTGTTGAATCTGTTCTTTTTATCATTAAAAAACGAGGGGCAAAGCCAACATTTATAGTATTAGTGCTGCTTGTATCCCCGGTGTATGTACCTATCTTACTATATCCTGTAACTGAATGGAAGCAGTAGGAGATGTAGTCTGAACTACCACTTAATCCATACCCTGAACGCCCTAAATCAATCTTATCGCTATCTACACTAATTATATCAGGAGAATATGTGGCACTAAATGCTGCACTTGTTAGGTATCCATCTCTTTGACCTAAAATTGACGGTGCGTACACAATCCAGTTTTGCGTTAAACCTGTTGCTTTTAAAATAATAAGTTCAGGTGGAGCAGAAGTCAAACCGTGTCCCCAAGAAGCAAAACCGCTTGAAGGAGAGGTAAATTTACAAATAGAAAATCCTGCTGATGTATTTGCAGATACTGTTGAGGTTACCGCAGTTACGCTTCCTGATGTTACTCCATCATTGTTTTGTACCGCATCGCCTCCTGCTTTCCAAGTCCAAGCTACTGCACCATTTCCCGAAGAATCATTTACCGCACCTGAATTACCTAAAGTAAACCCATTGGCTTCAAAACTCTGTAAAGTTGTCGATCCTGATGCTTCTGCAGCAATAGATGATGATGATAAATAATTTGTTGCACCTCTTATGGTGTCAAATAAAACGTGTATAGATGAATCATCTCTATCTTTTATCCAAACCAAGCCGCCATCTCCACCATCATCAACGTCTAAATCAAACCCTACATTGGAAATATATCTTCCATTTACACCATCCATATTCCACAATACAGTCTTAAAGTTAGATGTATCTGCACAAGGTTTTTCGTTGTAAAGTTCGGTTACTTGGCTATCTGTAAGGGCAGTTGAATAGATGCGTACTTGGTCTATTGAGCCATCAAGATTATTTGATGTAACCGAATCATCTCCACCAAGTATTGTGTTTTGATTTGTAATAATGTTTTCACTACTATTCCAAGTACTGTGAAGCGACCCATCAGAGTATAATGTCCAACCATTAGAACCATCTTTAACCACAACAACTTGGTGCCAATTTCCAATAGTTATTGCAGGAATATTAGTTGTTGAAAGAGAATTTGTGCTACTGACGTTTATTTGAAAGCCTCCTGTGGAGGTGATATTAAAAATAAATCTTCCAGTAACACCTCCTGTATATTGAGAAAATATCCATTCATTAACTAAAGAATTTACGTTGACCCAAAAAGAAACAGAAAAAACACTCGCAGGTAATACAGCAGAATTTAAGTCTATATAGCTACTACTCCCATTAAACACCGCAGCTTGACCAAACCTTCCGAATCTGTACTCAATGTTAGTGTCTGAACCATCGTTGCCTCCAACATAGTCCTCCGAACTATTGTCCAATTTGTAATAAGCCTCTACATTTGTTCCATCAGAAAAAGGATAGTTTACATCATCAGTAGTACAAGTATACACACAAGCCTGTTCTGCGTAAAGAGCAGATATTTCCCCATCTGTTGTTTCATCTAATGCTCTGTTGAATATTCTTACTTGATCCATTTCACCAAGCCAATTATAATTTAATCCTGCACTATAATTTAAATCTCCAATTACACCTGTAGCACCTGAAGGGTAAGAAGATGAAACCGATACTGTTTCCGTATCTTTCAAAGCTCCATTAACATAGAACTTAGTAACGTTAGTAGAGTCATCTCTTGTAAAACAAACGTGATACCAAGTTGATTGAGCTAGTGTATATGTATGAGTTAATACATTAGAACTTGATGAAGTACCATTTCCACTTCTAGCCTGCCATTCTCCATTACTAGGTTTATAATAAATTGATAATGTTCCTGCATACCCGTTTGCATTTGTATTAATTTCTATAAATCTTATTCTATTTGAAGTTGTTGTATTTCCTAAATTAAGCCAACCCGAAACGGTTACATCAGCAGTTAATGAGTCAATTCTGGGGATAGGTATTCTACTACTACTCCCATTAAACCCTGCACCATAGTTTATTTGTCCGCCTACTCCGAACTCAACGTCAGTAGGTGTGCCATCGTAATTACCTCCTGCTTCCGAAGCATCGTAGTCTAAAGAATACAAAGCAACACCACTTGAATCGCCAAATGGGTCTACTGAATCAGTTGTACAAGCTGCGTCTGCTACACCTGTGCTTATTAATCTTTTGCCTAAAGCCATATTATTCTATTTCGTCAGATGGGAAAAACTGTACGTTGTATTGCAATGCAGTCTTATAAGACTTCTTAGCATTTACTTCAGCTTCTAACCTATCGGCTTCTGTAAGTATTCCTGCTCTCTCCGTTGCAACGTCTGTATCAATATCAATATCCCTTTCTGCTTTTCTTATAACTTGCCAGTCTGTAGGTTCTAATAGTTTACCTGCCTTAGATTTAATCTCTGCAATCTTACTTGCTTTGATGTCGGCTATCTTATATCTTTTTTCTGTTTCGCCTGTTGGTTCTCCATCTTCTCCAATAATATCCACCTCTTGACTAAAGTCAATATCAGTAACGTCATAAGTTACTACCTCATTAGCTTCATCAAAATACAACCCTCCTTTGGTTTGTGTCTGTGGGTCAAAACTTGGTTTTACTACATCGTAAATACCAATAGCTTCAAGTTCTTCTTTTGATAGGTTGTTAGCACCTCCTAAAATATATTTAGTAGGAGTCTTTAGTGAGTTAGGTAAACTCTTATATATAGTTACTATTCTACCGTTTTCAACTGCTGCTTTCATAATTATATACTTTGTGAGATTGATAGGAAAAATGTATTAGCCGCAGTACAAGTAACCTGTATAAAGTTAACTGCACTTGCTGTTGCACTGTAAGTGCCAGCAATAGTAGTCACTGTATTAGATCCAGTATCAAACGTCAATGAAGACGTTCCCCCAGAGTCTGTTATGATAATGTCTTTCACATCGCCTATTGAGGCGTTTGTGAAATTCAAATCTACTGCTATGCTTGATGTCATTGTAAATACTGCTGCGGTATCAAAATCTACATCGACATCCGCTGCTGCTGTAAGGGCAGAAGAACCTCTTAAGCTGTCTCCTGTACTGCTGTTGCCATAAATGTCAGCAGTCATACTATTTACCTTCTGAAATGCTGC
>ENA-UZWT01002611-UZWT01002611.1-metagenome-genome-assembly--contig:-Day-1-50m-contig-2611_pt1 | contig 15037 bp, 19 predicted proteins | sample MGYA00260338_ERZ794898 | MGnify/ENA metagenome assembly ERZ794898 | reverse complement strand
CCAGAATTTCTAACTGAGCGTAATGCTCTTGAAGATTTTGTAAATCCACCTATGCATATATTTGGTGGTGAAGCTAAGTCTGTTGACACACTTGAGAATTTATATAATAAGTTCAGTCGTTGTAAGCCAGCCCCTGTATATAAGATGGCTGCACAAGATGCCGCTTTTGTAAAGTATGGCATTAATAGTTTTCTTGCCACTAAAGTTATGTGGTTCAATCAATATAAGGAGTTAATTGATAATCATGGAGCCGATTACGATAATATTATTACTGCTGTTGGCACTGATCCCAGGATTAGTCACAGTCATACTCAGGTTCCTGGTCCTGATGGTCGCAGTGGTTTTGGTGGTGCTTGTTTCCCCAAAGATACAAATGCTCTATCAGCATTTGCTGGAACAGATCATCTCTCTATTCTAAAGCTAGTCATTGCAGAGAACAATAGAGTACGTTCTCAATATGAATTAGACGATAGAGAAAAAGAACAAAAAGTTGTTTACATATCCTAAATGATGTGCTATAATACAATATATAAGGAGAATTAAATGACTCACGTAATGATTACAGGCTGTGCTGGTTTTATTGGTTATCACCTAGCACAATCCCTACAAGATGATGGACACAAAGTGTCTGGCTTTGATAACTTTAACCACTATTATGATGTTAGTCTAAAAAATGCTAGAGCAAATAATTTGCGTGAACGTAGTATTGAAGTATCATATGTTGATCTAAAAGACTTATCCGGTCTTACAGAATTTATGAAACGACATAAACCAGATATTGTAATGCATCTTGCAGCATATGCTGGTGTACGACACTCGTTAGAAGAACCACAAACATACATTGATAATAATGTAACTGGTACTCAAAATCTAATAGAAGCTTGTAATGCCGCTGGTGTTGATCAAGTTGTATATGCTTCCACATCATGCACTATGGCTGGTAATGAACTACCATGGAAAGAAGATGAGAAATGTGGTTATCAATTAAATCCATATGGCTATACTAAATTTACTAACGAAGCACAGTTTATGTCTAGTTCAATTACACGGACTGTTGGTCTTCGTTTCTTTACTGTTTATGGTCCATGGGGTCGCCCAGATATGGCACTATTTGATTTTACTAAAAACATTGTGGCTGGTGAGCCTATTAAATTATTTAATCATGGTGATATGATCCGTGATTTTACATATGTTGATGATATTGTACAAGGTATTAAAATTATTCTTGAACATACTAATTTACAAGGGTTACATCCAAACCATGATGAAAACTATAATGAAGTATTTAATATTGGTTATGGTGAGCAAGTTAAGCTTGTTGACTTTGTAGATAATATTGAAAAGAACCTTGGTCGTGAAGCCATTCGTGAGTTAGTGCCTATGCACCCAGCAGATACACATGCTACTTGGTCTGATACTACTAAGATTAGAAAACTTGGATATAAACCTACAACACCTATGTCTGTTGGTGTAGAAAACTTTATAAGTTGGTACAAGGATTATTATAATGTCAACTAATACAGCAGCTGATAGTTTAATGAAAGGTGCTTGTAAATATCATGGCATCTCTATGAAAGAATTACACCAACGGATTACTGTTGGTGGTGAAGACCTAATGCATCAATATTACTTATGGGCTTTTCCAAATGGCTTCTAAAAAGATTGGTGTAACAGCATCTACATTTGATTTACTTCACGCAGGGCATATTGCTATGCTCCGTGAGGCTAAATCTCAATGTGATTATTTAATCTGTTGTCTACAGATTGATCCTTCTTCAGATAGAAAAGAAAAGAATTCACCAATTCAAAGTATTGTTGAAAGATATACACAACTTGCAGCTGTTAGATATGTTGATGAGATTATTGTATATGCGTCTGAACAAGACTTACTAGATATATTACAAATGTATCCAATCAATGTTCGCATTCTTGGAGATGAATATAAAGAAAAAGATTTTACTGGTAAAGATATATGTCGACAACTTGGCATTGAATTATACTTTAACAGCAGAAATCATCGGTTCTCAAGTACAGATTTGAGAACTCGTGTATGTGAAAATAATTAAAAGGAAAACTAAATGAGTATAATGGATAAACTCAAGAAGAATACAAAGTTGAAACACACTGAGGTTCTTTCGGAATCTGGTTTCTTTAATAATAAAGAAATGGTTTCAACACCAGTGCCAATGATTAATGTTGCACTGTCTGGTTCTGTTGACGGAGGTCTCTCTCCTGGTCTAACTGTACTAGCTGGTCCTTCTAAACACTTTAAGACATCATTTGCATTACTAATGGCTTCCGCATATCTTGATAATAACAAAGATGCTGTAATGCTTTTCTACGATTCGGAGTTTGGTTCTCCACAAGCATATTTCTCACAGTTTGGTATTGATGCATCAAGAGTTTTACATACGCCTATTACTAATGTAGAAGAATTAAAGTTTGATCTTATAAACCAATTAGAAGGTTTGGATAAGAAAGATAATGTTATTGTTGTTATAGATTCAATCGGTAACCTTGCTTCTAAGAAAGAAATGGAAGATGCTCAGAATGAGAAGTCTGTTGCAGATATGTCTCGTGCTAAACAATTAAAAAGCTTGTTCCGTATGTGTACTCCCTATCTGGCTATGAAAGATATTTCTATGTTGGCTATTAACCACACATATCAAGAAATGGGTCTATTCCCTAAAGCTATTGTTTCTGGTGGATCAGGTATATATTACTCAGCTAATGATATTTGGATCATTGGTCGCAGACAGAACAAAACTGGTACAGAAGTAACTGGTTATGACTTTGTTGTTAATATTGAGAAGTCTCGGTCTGTTAAAGAAAAATCTAAAATCCCTATCTCAGTATCGTGGGAAGGTGGCGTAGAACAATATTCTGGTTTATTAGAAGTTGCTCTTGCTGGTGGATTTGCTCAGAAGCCAAGTAATGGTTGGTATGAAGGTATTAACCCCGCTACTGGTGAAGTCCTTACAAAGAAATCTCGTATGGCTGAGACACTCAAGTCAGATTTCTGGGACCGTATTATGACTGAAACAAATTTTAAAGAATTTATAAAACGTCAGTTCACTATTGGATATAAATCTGAGATTGATCTTGACTCATTGATTGAGGAAGCTTAATGAGATTTGATAAACAATTGGGTCGTGAAGTACCCGAGGACGGAGTAGATTATGAATTGGTCCCAGGCGATAATGATGCCTGGGCTATCAGATTTAAAACCGGTCCGTATGTAGAAACTGTATTTGGTTTTGGTCAACTAAGAGTTAGCGGTGAAGGTGAAGAACCAGTTATGTCTTTTGACTTTGATATTATAGAAACACCAGATGCTGATCTAAGTGCAAAAGATATTGATTTACAATTAGCTGTAGGTGATGTATTATCAGACATACTAGTTAGGTCTATCGAAGATGAAACTGTGGTTACAAGGGAATCAGAATGAATATTGAACAGGTAATATTAAGAAACATTTTAGTTGATGATAACTATATGCGCAAAGTATTGCCATTTGTTAAACCTGAATATTTTGAAGGTGTCTATAAAAACCTATTTAAAGAAGTTGGTATGTTCGTATCTAAATATAATAGACTACCAACACTTGAAGCCTTTAAGATTGAATTAGATGAAGCAACTGGTTTCTCTGATGAACACTACCACCATGCTGTAGAAATACTACCAGAGATATTTAAACTTGAAGAGATAGATCAAGAATGGTTAGTTGATAAGACGGAGAAATGGTGTCAAGATAGGGCAGTACATAATGCTATTATGGAATCAATTACCATTATTGATGGTAAACACCAAACTCTAACAAAGAATGCACTACCAGATTTATTATCAGATGCTCTAAGTGTAAGCTTTGATACCAACATTGGTCACGATTATATTGAAGACTTTTCTAAACGGTTTGATTTCTATCATGCAGATGAAGAAAAGATGCCTTTTGACATTGATATGCTAAATACTATTACTAAAGGTGGTATTCCTAATAAGTCTCTCAATGTTGTTCTTGCTGGTACTGGTGTCGGTAAATCTCTTGCAATGTGTCATATAGCAGGTGCTGCAATGACTCAAGGTAAGAATGTGCTTTATATAACTATGGAGATGTCGGAAGAAAGAATAGCAGAGCGTATAGATGCTAATATCTTAAATATACCTATTGATCAATTAGATACATTATCTAAATCAATGTATTCAGAAAAGATTGCACGTATATCTAAACAAACAAATGGTAAACTTATTGTTAAAGAATATCCAACTGGTTCGGCACACTCTGGTCACTTCAGAGCATTACTAAATGAATTGAAGTTAAAGAAAAAGTTTACACCAGATATTATCTTTATCGACTATCTTAATATTTGTTCATCATCAAGAATGAAAGCAATGGGAGGATCAATCAATTCTTATACATATATTAAAGCTATTGCCGAGGAGCTACGTGGCCTTGCTGTTGAGTTCGACTTACCGGTCTTCACTGCAACGCAAACGACACGTTCTGGTTTTGGTAACTCGGATGTTGGGCTTGAAGATACGTCCGAGTCTTTTGGACTACCCGCTACCGCTGACCTAATGGTTGCACTTATAGCTACAGAAGAATTAGATGCTGTAGGTCAAGTTATGGTTAAACAGTTAAAGAACCGTTATAATGATGTCAGCACTAATAAGAGATTTGTTATTGGTATTGATAGATCAAGAATGCGGCTAATGGATGCTGAAGGTGATCCTACAAGTGGAATGGTTCAAGATGGACCAGTATTTGATAAGACAACAGCACAACAAAAATTCAATAATTTTAAAATGGAGTAACTCAATGAGAGTATGGACTGTAGTAACACCTCAACCATCAGGTGAATTGTTAGCAGGTGGATTATCTGATGCGCAAGATATTATTAGTTATTGTGCACGTGTATCTAATCCTGCTAATGAGATGAATACTAAAACTGCTGAGAAACTTATTAGATACCTTATAGAACACAAGCACTGGTCTCCACTGGAAATGGTATCTTGTACATTAGGTATAGAAACCACACGTGATATTGCTCGGCAGCTATTACGACACCGATCAATGTCTTTTCAAGAATTCAGTCAAAGATATGCTGATCCTCAAGATCAAGATGAAGCATTTGTTGTTCGTGAAGCACGTATGCAAGATCCTAAGAATAGACAGAATTCTATTCCAAGTACAGATAGGGAACTTGCAAGATCATGGAGAATGAAACAACACCAAATTATCCATGAAGCAAAGTTAGCCTATAACTGGGCAATTGAAAATGGTATTGCTAAAGAACAAGCTCGCTCGGTATTACCAGAAGGTAATACAGTATCACGTTTGTTTGCTAATGCTACTTTAAGATCATGGATACACTACATAGAATTAAGAACTGGTAATGGAACACAACTTGAACATATAGAATTAGCACGTGAGATTGCTCTTAATATTTCAAAAATCTTTCCAATGACAGAGGAATTTATAGCAGATGGGACGTAAATTAAATACATATTACTCAGATGGCGATAAAGGTAAAGCAGAAGTTCACTTCGATTATAAGAGTGAAAGGGCTTACATAAAATACTTTGATAGTAATGATAAGTTATTTTATACCGAAGATTTTCCTAATAACTCTATTAAATATGTTGAAGATGCAGCTGAAAACTGGTCTTTAGGTATAAAAAAACTTGCAAAAAAGTACATTTAACACTTTACATCTAGTTTTAGATGTGCTAATATACTATTAACAAACATAATAATGAGTAGTAAACATGAAAAATATCTTATCTGGCACATTTACTTTAGCAATGTTACTTGGTCTTGGTGCTTGTTTTAGCCTGTTCAATGGTGAAAAAGCAGAATCCAGAGAATGTCTTGCTTTAAATATTTACCATGAAGCAAGAAATCAACCTGTTAATGGACAGTATGCTGTTGCTCACGTAACAATGAATAGAGTTGCTAGTTCAAAACATGCTGATAATATATGTGATGTTGTATATGCCGATAAACAATTTAGCTGGACATGGACACTTAGTGACACTACACCAGATGATCAGAAAGCATATAAACTAGCATATACTATTGCTTCAGAAGTTATGTCAAAAACTTCTAAAGATAATACTGGTGGTGCTGATCACTACCATGCTGACTATGTTAACCCTTTCTGGGCTACAGAAGAATTTATGATTAAGACTGCCGAAATTGGTACTCACATTTTTTACAAAGCGAAATAATATGAAAAAGAAAAGATTAAAATTACTTGTTGTAGGTCATGGTAGACATGGTAAAGACACTGTTTGTGAAATACTAAGGGACAATATGGGATACTCATTTGAGAGTAGTAGCCAATTTTGTTCAAAAAAGTTTATCTTTGATGATTTAAAAGATAAGTATGGTTATAAAACAGAAGCCGATTGTTATACAGATAGACATAATCATAGAGCAGAATGGTATGATGCCATATGTAACTATAATGCAAAAGACCCTGCTACACTAGGTCGTGAAATGTTTAATGAGTATGACATTTATTGTGGTCTCAGAAATAAAGCAGAATTCTTTGCTATGAAAAACTCTGGTGTATTTGATTATGCTATTTGGGTTGATAGATCAGATCATCTACCTCCTGAAGCAAAAGATAGTATGAGTATTGAACAATGGATGACAGACTATACTATTGACAATAATCGTACTCTTGAAGGTTTAGAATTTAATACAAAAGTTCTAATGAATCACCTTCATTCTCAATTAAAAGATTGGGACCAATATCTCTGGGGTCAAGGAGATATTATGGGAATTGCAGTGTAACATAAAAGATACACTATAATATTAAATAATATATAATGAGTATTTTTAGACTTTTATATACTATATAATTTGTAAACGTTGAAGCAACGTGAAAACATACTGGACTCGGGGGCAGTACCCGACAGCTCCACCAAAATTACTTAGGAGAAGACAATGATTAAATGGATTACAACTTCGTATAATAATTGGATGGCTAAGAAAGAAGCAGAGGTACCAAAATACCTATCTGGTAAATAATTTTGATGGAATGAAATAGAGCAGCTCCATCATAAACATATCTAATGGCCCGGATCAGTCAGCTCGATGACTTGGTACTAAGCTGTGCACAAGCGGCGTACAAAGGTGTATTCCTGGTTTATAAACCTAAGTTAGATATGTTTTTGATGGGGCTGAACTAGGATCGACAGGTGTCGTAGTGAAGTGGAGTTTACCGGATGATCGCGTATAGATCAAACATAATAATTGCAAATGACAATTATAAACCATCTGGATTCGCGCTAGCCGCGTAATCACAGGGAGCTGGCCACTTGCTTAGCAACAGAAAAGTGGCACTAATTTATTATGTACATATCACTCAATATGTGGTATAATTGACCTATTACATTATGGAGATCCAATTTGGAATTTTACACAAACGTTGCACGTTATGGCAACAGTCTATTATATCGTGGCTACAAAAACGGCCATAGATTTGAAGATCGGATTAAGTTTGGTCCAATCCTTTACCAAAAAAATGTTAATGGTACAGCTACAGCTTTAACTGGTGGCCGCCTATCACCTCTAGAATTTGATAAGATGGCTGAAGTAAAGGTGTGGGAGCAGCAGTATCAAGGTATTCCATCTAAGGCACTATACGGCAATAAAAACTATGTTGTTCAATACTTACAAGAAAAGTTTCCTGAAGATATTCAGTTCGACCGTGATACTATCAATGTAACTAACATCGATATTGAAACTGCATCAGATGATGGCTTTCCAGAACCTGAACTTGCAGAAAAAGAAGTCACAGCTATTTGTATGAAAAACAATGTAGATGGTATCTACTATGTGTGGGGATGCAATGACTGGGATAAGTCAAAGACAGTAATGTCACATGTCAATGTAATCTATATTCATTGCAAAGATGAAATTGAATTGCTTAATAAATTTATAGGTCATTGGTCTTCTCCAGTGCACTCACCTGACGTTGTCACTGGCTGGAATTCACTCTTCTTTGATATTCCATATCTTGTTAACCGTATTGCTAAACTCTTTGGAGTCGATAAAGCCAGACGCATGTCGCCTTGGGGAATGATTAACGAACGTCGTATTACTAAGATGGGACGTGAGCAGCAATCATACGAACTTACTGGCATCGCACAGTTAGACTACTTAGAGTTATTTAAGAAGTTTGGTTATTCGTATGGAGCACAAGAGTCATACAAACTAGATCATATCGCACACGTAGTTCTTGACGAACGTAAGCTCTCATATGATGAATACACAGATTTACACTCATTATACAAAAATGATTATCAAAAGTTTATAGACTATAACATCAAAGACGTAGAACTAATTGATCGCCTTGAAGATAAGATGGGTTTGATTACTCTTGCACTGACTATGGCATATCGAGGTGGTGTTAATTATACTGATACTCTTGGTACTACAGCCATATGGGATGCTATTCTATACCGTGACTTGGCTAAAACCAATGTATTTCCTCCTGTTGATAGCATGCCTCCCCCAAAGCATGATTACATAAAAGCAGGTGCCACAGAAACTTCACAAAAACATCCTGGTCCAATTGAAAGAGCACGTGGATCTGTAGCATCATTTGCAGGTGGTTATGTTAAACCTCCTCAAGTTGGTATGCATGACTGGGTTGTATCTTTTGATCTTAACTCACTATATCCTAATATCATCGTTCAATGGAATATGTCTGCTGAAACTGTAGTCGACGAAAGGCAAAATTTAAACATGAGCCCTGATGCGGCTTTGTCTGAGAATTATTCAAATCCAAATCAAGATTACTCACTTGCTGCAAACGGTATTTCATTTAGAAAAGACAAAGAAGGTGTGCTGCCAAAGATCATTGTTGATTATTACAGCGAACGTAAAGAAGTCAAAAAGCTTATGTTGGCTTCTCAGCAAGAAAAAGAGAACACCGATAAGAATAATAAGTCTGAGATAATACGTATTGAACGTGATATATCACGATATGAAAATCAGCAGATGGCGATTAAGATCTTGCTCAACTCTTTATATGGTGCTATAGGTAACAAATGGTTTCGATACTTTGACTTACGTATGGCCGAAGGTATTACTCTTACTGGTCAAACTGTCATCCGTTGGGCTGAAAAGTCTGTCAATCAGTTTATGAATAAAGTTTGTGAGACTGAAGGTAAAGACTATGTTATAGCTATTGATACAGATTCAGTCTATGTAAACTTTGGTGATCTTGTTAAGAAGTATGTCAAGCCAGGTGAAGAAGTGGAAACTGTCGATAAGATATGTGAAGACCAGTTTTTACCAATGCTTGAGAAATCATATAGTAGACTATACAATATGTTCTCATGTCACACTCCTCGTATGGTCATGGCCCGTGAAGCTATTGCTGATCGTGGTATCTGGACTGCAAAGAAGCGCTACATTCTAAATGTGCATAACAATGAAGGTGTACAATATGCAGAACCAAAGCTTAAGATCATGGGCATTGAAGCAATCAAGTCTTCGACACCTGCACAATGTAGAGATGCACTAAAAGAATTATTCAAGGTTATTATCACTGGCGAAGAAGATCAGACTCAAAAAGCGATTGCACAGTTTCGTGAATACTTTAGCACATTACCGGCCGAACAGGTTGCATTTCCTCGTGGTGTAAATGATATAACCAAGTGGGCACGTAAGCGTGATGGCATATATGCAAAGGGTACTCCAATACATGTTCGCGGAGCTTTGCTATACAACTACCATATCAAAGACAAAGGACTTCAGAAGAAACACGAGTTGATTCAGAATGGTGATAAGATCAAGTTTTGTTATCTGAAAGTACCAAATCCTATTCGAGAGAATGTAGTATCATTTCCCACATATCTAGCTCCTGAACTTCATCTTGATAAGTACATTGATTACAATAAACAATTCGAAAAGACATTTCTAGATCCAATCATCCCAATCCTTGATGCGATTGGCTGGTCACCGGAACCTAGAATCTCACTAGAGGATTTCTTTGGATGATACCATTGTTTGATACTAAGAAGACCGAAAGAGAATATAGTAACAAACATGATACAGTAGTAAAGTACGTATGTACCACCAAGCTTACTGAGCAGGCTGACTATCATGTAGATATCTTTCATCGTGAGGATGCTCATCCTGAATTTGGATCTCATTACTTTGCACTATATAGAAACCCGTATGCAGATAATGCTGTCGTTACTGTAGTAAACGTAGATCCTATAATAGATAAAATACTTGAAAATAACAGTGTACAAACCACTAAGAATGTGGTATAATTATAACATAATAAAAAATGGAGAAAGACATGACAGATTGGTCACATGATATCCACATGATGCATCACAGGTTTGGTGTAAAGGATTGGTTTGAAAAGAACAAAGATGATAAAGATCTAATGAAGAAATACCTTAAGTTTCGATTAGATATGTGTCAAGAAGAAGTAACCGAAACATTCGATGCAATGAATACTGGTGATTCTGAAGAGATCGTTGATGGTCTTATTGATATGTGTGTATTTGCTATTGGTACACTTGATGTATTTGGTGTTGATGCTAATGAAGCATGGAACCGTGTATATCAAGCTAATATGGCAAAAGAACCTGGCGTTAAAGAAGAGCGGCCAAATCCATGGGGTTTGCCAGATCTAATGAAACCAGAAGGGTGGACATCACCTACACACGAAGGAAACCATGGTGACTTCCCTAACGCTGTTTAAAAGTATATACGACAATAAGACTGAAAAGTTTATGGAGTTCTCGAATTGGCAACAGTTCGAGGCTTTGTTGTATGAACTATCTAAGCAAAAATTAGAGGATAAAAAATCAGCTCAACTTATCTCTCCTGCCAGTTACATTAAAGGCACAACACGTGCTAACAAAAATGTTACTAGTTGGGGTGGCTGGGCTGCAGTAGATGTTGATGACCATGATTTTAAAGGAGATTTAAAAAATGAACTACGTACTAGCTTTGGAGATTTCTGTTACGTTTGCTATAGTACTGCTAGTAGCACGTTGGAAAAACCGAAGTTCAGGCTTGTCTTCCCACTTACATCAGAGGTTGCAGTGGCTGATATCAAAAGATTTTGGTGGGCCCTCAACAGCGAGCTCGGATCAATCGGAGATAAACAGACTAAAGACTTATCTAGAATGTATTACATTCCAGCGACGTATAATAACGCTAATAACTTTATATTCAGTAATCCTGGTGATCATATCGATCCTATGCTCCTTATAAGCAGGCATCCTATGCCTCAGAAAACCAAGACTATATTTGATGGTATGCCTGACTCAATGAAGCAAGCTATCATGCAATATAGAGCAAATGGTTTAACTAATACAAACTACTCATGGACTTCATATACTGATTGCCCATTTGTAAGTCGTAGAATGATTGCTGAGTATAATGCAATTAGTCAGACTGGTTGGTATGCCAAAATGTATTCATTTATGGTATCAGTAGCCGGTAATGCAGTAAGTAAAAAATATCCCATCACATCACATGAATTAGTGATGATGTGTCAAGAGCTTGATCGAGACACTGGCGGATGGTATAAAAGCAGAGCGTTTGACACTGAAGCTGAACGTGCAATATCATATATTATGGAGAATCAATTATGATCGGAATACACCAAGGAGTGATTTCAAAAGAATTCATTGAACGAAGAGATATTATGGCTCCAGTATTTAATGCCGGCATATTCGGAGCTGATGCTGAATTTCCTGAGCATCATCAGTCAGAAATAGATTCTATGCAAGAACTGAATGAAACATATCACTATGACACATATCATTCTGGATTAGAGGCATCTCTAGACTATAAGATGTATAGTCAAAAGGGTGTACACATATCAAAGTCAATACAAAAATGCATTAAAGAAGATATATTAGATAAACTTGTAATATGGAGATGGCTGCCATTCTATACAGAACTTAAAGAAGGAATGCGTGTTAAGTATGAGATCCTTTCTATTATTGATGCAAAAGAAGCATTAAATCAATTAAATGAAGAAAATAGGTTTACATTCCTGTTATAATGTGGTATAATATACAAATAATAATAAAACGGAGACATCTATGAAATATGATAATGGCAAAGCCCCTTTAGCTTTAGTTCCTGTTGATGCAATCAATCAGGTTGCTGATGTACTTGGCTTTGGTGCCAATAAGTATGGTCCTAATAACTGGCGTGATGATGGCGATAACACTGAGTGGTCTCGTACATACTCATCTATTCAACGTCACTTAAATGCATTCTGGTCTGGTGAAGATCTAGATCCTGAATCTGGCCTAAGCCATCTTGCACATGCATCTACTCAGCTTATGATTCTTATGACTCATATGTCTGATGGCCATCTTCATATGGATGATCGCTACAAAGTAGGAGATGAGTAATGCTAATGCATAGCGTAAAAGATATTCGAGAATTCTTCATCGGTGAACTTGCTGATGAAGCATTTACTATCGATAAGACTGGTCAGAAGACTATCGAAATGATCGGTGCAAACTTCCTTGCAACTGAACCCGCTATCTTCGGCACTCCAGTAAAAGAATATATTGATGCTGAGATTAAGTGGTATGAGTCAGGATCTACTAACATTAATGATATTCATGGACCAGATAAAGAACCACCTGCAGCATGGAAATATGCAGCTGATCAGCATGGCAATATTAATTCTAACTATGGTCATTTAGTATTCTCTGATAAGTATCATTCTCAATATGAACGTGCACTAGAAGAACTATGGCAAAACCCTGATTCTCGTCGTGCACAGATGGTATACAATCGTCCATCTATCTGGGCTGAATTCGATGAGAATGGTAAGTCAGACTTTATCTGTACGAATGCTCAAACATTTTACATTCGTGATAATATATTACATATGGTCTCTCAAATGCGTTCTAATGATGTAGTCTTTGGCTATAAGAATGATTATGCTTGGGCACAACATCTGATGGATCGTCTTGTTGATGATTATAACGCATTAGCTTATCTTCATAGTAAAGAACCTATTGAAAAAGGTATGCTAACATGGCAAGTAATGAACTTACATGTATATGAAAGGCATTTCGATCTTGTCAAATAAATGGAACAATAGATACTTAGAACTTGCTGAACAAGTAGCAAGTTGGTCTAAAGATCCTTCAAGTAAAATAGGATCTGTTGCAGTCGGTGACAAAGGACAAATCCTATCACAAGGCTATAATGGTTTCCCACGTGGAGTTAATGACTCCGAGGATCGATATAATGATCGACCCACTAAATATAAACTAGTAGTACACGCTGAGATGAATGTCATCTTTAATGCTACATATAACGGAGTATCTCTACATGGATCAACTTTATTTGTGTTTGGTCTTCCTGTCTGTTCTGATTGTGCTAAAGGCATCGTCCAAGTAGGAATCAAAAAAATCGTAATGCCCTCTCAAGATATACCTGCTAACTGGCAGGATTCTTGGGCATTAAGTAAATCAATATTTGAAGAAGCTGGAGTTGAATATGAATTCTGTGATTACAAACCCAATATCTAATATACCTGTTAATGAGAAATCTCATGTACATGGCTGGACACAAATATGGCGAGATCAATTAGGATCTTGTATTGACCATAAGTGTACGCCTAAGGTAAAATCATATGATAGAGTTTACATTGATCACGGTGCAAACTTCGGTGGAACATTAAATCTTTTTGGTGGAGCAACTAAAGAGGTTTTTGACCGTATTAATCTTATTGCTTCTTGCAATGATATTATCTCCCTTGATCATGATATGCCGGATTATGGTGAGATGCTTAAGAAACGTATTGATGCTAATACCACATACGAAGGCATAAATGAAGAATGGTGTGACCGACTAAGTTCAAGATTGTCCTCTGTTTCTTCAATGAAACAAGAAGATCTTAAAATGAAAGGGATGACCATTGGTGACAGTCATACAAGCTCTTTTAGCCACCGTGATGATATGGTGTTTCGTAACGATGGCAAAACTTTACACGGGGCGCTTAAAACAGGCATTCGGTCTCTCCTCAGAGGAGTTACTCCGTTTGGCACAATCACTTTATGTCTGGGTTCTATTGATATTCGGCATCATATATTACGACATACTGATTTCGTTCTTGAAAACTTTATTCGGGAGTATGTAACTCAAGGTAAAGCTTTAGAGTCTATGTATGACTGTAAAGTATTCTTTGCTGCTCCAGTTCCGGTTGAGTTCGAAGAAAGACGTATACCTAAATCTGGTTTCTATAAGAAAGAACCATTCTATGGATCATGGCAAGAACGTCATGATTTGACAAATAGGTTTATTGATGAATTACACAAACAAGCAGGATCTGTTGTTATGCCACCAGAAGAATGGTATACTATGAATCCTGAAACATATGCTAAAACCTATATGGAGCATGGATCTTCTTTCCATATTGCTCCGCCATTTTATAGAAGAAACGATTGGGGAGTAACCGGACTTGGCGCATAATAAACACATAATTGATGGAGTGAATAAAGATGTTGGACCCTTATACACAGTTGATGATGCAAGAGATGAATATCTTTATCTTGCTTATGATTGGGAAGATCCTAATCCTCCACCTCGTGTTACCGTTCATGATGGTATCAGGGTTGTCCGTGATGATGACTTGGTTGGTAGCAAAGTCCGCGGGGGTGATTGTCTCATCTCTTCGCTCCCTGATCATATTGATACCATTGTTTATGTTCAACCTCGTACTGGTCTTGCTGGTGTTTCTCTGCTTGATGTAGCAAAACGCCATGGTAAGAAAGTAAAGCTGTTCATGCCATCATCTAAACGTATATCAATGCATCAGGCATGTTGTATAGAACGTGGATGTGAATATGAATTCCATCGTATTGCAGCAATGCCTAACTTAAATCTCATTGCAAAGAAGTGGGCTGATCAACATGAGAATGCATTCTTTGTTCCATTAGGATTAAAGCATGAGTTAGTAACTGCTGGTATTGTAAAGGTAGCATATGAAAGTATAGAAGAACCTGATGAAGTCTATAC
>ENA-UZWT01009941-UZWT01009941.1-metagenome-genome-assembly--contig:-Day-1-50m-contig-9941_pt1 | contig 15055 bp, 12 predicted proteins | sample MGYA00260338_ERZ794898 | MGnify/ENA metagenome assembly ERZ794898 | reverse complement strand
TTAGGAACTTGGCCAGCAATTTGGATGTTAGGAAAAAATATAAACGAAAATGGGGGTTATTGGGATCCTGTTTTTGGTACTACAAATTGGCCAGCTTGTGGGGAAGTTGATATTATGGAGCACGGTATTTTTCCTTTTGAGGATATTGACTATATCGGTAGCGCACTGCATACACCCTGTTGTAACGGAGGTAATCCAAATTCAGGAGGGACTATAGCTAGTAATCTTGAAAATCAATTTCATGTGTATTCAGTAAATTGGTCTCCCGATCAAATTACATTTTTATTGGATGGGGTTGGTTTTTATACCTACAATCCAGCAATAAAGGATGAAAACACTTGGCCATTTTTTGAAGATCAATATGTTTTACTTAACGTAGCTATGGGAGGAGTAGCCGGACCAATTAACCCTCAATATACTGAAAGTGCAATGATTATTGATTATGTAAGGGTTTACCAAGAAAATCCACTAGGTATTGAGGACACTATCAATTCTCAAAACAAGAAGGCTTTAAAAATTTATCCGAATCCAGTCAAAAATGAGATTAATTTAATTTCAAAAGAATCAATAACTAAAGTAAAGCTTTATGATTATCAGGGTAAATTAGTGCTTGAAAAAAATAATGACACTAAATTTATTGATGTTAGTAGTTTGAACTCTGGTATTTATTTTATTGAGGCTTTTATTAATAATACGAAAAGTTTACAAAAAGTTATTATTGAATAGTTTACAAGGAAACTTCTAATTTGTGTATCTATAAAATTAGTTTTAAAAAAAATTAAGCTAATTCACTCTTCTCATAATTGTTATGAATCTTTATAATTGCTAGCCCAAAAAGAACTGCTACAACGATCAATATGGTACTTATCAATCCGTTTACGCCAAAAGACATTCTTATTAAGATGGTAGAAATAACAAATCCCGAATTTCTAATAATTTTATGAAATTGATCGGTGTAAAAGAATGATATTAATAGTAAAATTACATCCACCAAAATAAGTGCCGTAAAAAATTTATCAAAGAATAAATTGTTGATGCTTTGAAAAGTTAGAAAATCATTGGAGACAATTGAAATGCCAGATGACCAGTCAATAAATGTGTAAAGGGCCATAAAAAAAAACAAAGGCACTAGGATAACTGCAATAAGCTTCTTTTTATTCACGAACTTTTCAATAAAAGGCTTAATATTTACTTCTTGTATCTGTTTTATTTTTCCTTGTTTTTGAAATAAAAATATTAAATAAAATAGTAAAAGCGAAGCAATTAAATCGTATGTAAACTGTAAATCGCCTTTAATCTCAAACCAATTTTCAGTTAGTTCTAGCGCAGATAAATCTTTAAACAACTTTCGTATGATAATCAATGTTATAATTTCGTATTGCTTGGTTATGTAAGTTGTAAATGATTTAGGAAGGTAATAAATTAATAGATATACTTCATAGATAAGAATAAATGAAAATGGCGTGTAAATAGCTGAAATTGGATTTTTAAGAAGCTCTGAGTTTGATGATAAATTTATAAAATCAAATTTCATTAAATAAATGATAGCCAAATGAATTAAAAAACTAATCAAAGCTACTTTTAATATTATTTTTTCTGTTTTAAGGCGAGTATCTTCAGATAGAAACAAGTCAAAAAGAGTTTTTACTATATTATTTTTTTTAGTCATAATGAAATTATTTATCAGCGTCAGCTTTTTGAACTTATAAAATAAAACTAGTGTTATTAAAACATAAGTTTGAAAAAAAGCGTAACCATTTAAGATTACGCTTTTTAAAAAAATTATTTATAAAGTAATTATTTTAAGCTTGTTTTTTAACAGCTAAAGAATAAATTACTAAACCAAATCCTATTTTGTTGATAGCATCACCAATGTTATAAATAACATCCATGTCTAAACCACCAAATATTCCGCTGTACCATCCTTCAGTTCCTGCCATGTATCCAACTGGATAAATAGCCCAACCTACTAAGACAAACCAACATAGAATTTTGTGAGCACTAAGAACATCTCCTCCAGCTGCTTCAGCTAGTTTTTTAGCTCCACCCAACCAGATTTCGTAAACGATCCAGAAATAAGCTGCTCCAGAGATTGCTCCCCAAAGGGCTGCTTGGTCAGTGGCAACAGCCTCTCCCCAATATCCTGTAACTAACATAACTACAGATAAACCAATCATTTTCCACATTAAACTTTGTTTTGCACCTGCCACCTTTAATATTAGGTAGAATTCAACACACATTAACGGAACTGTTAAAATCCAATCAACGTAACGGAAGAATACTGGTGAATCTCCGGTTGAAGCAAAGTAATCTCTCATGTACCAGTAGTGGACTGCTGCAATAAATGTGATTAAACCAGACACAAGAACAGAAGTTCTCCATTTGCTGTCGAATTGGTTTAACGATAAAAAGAAAAATGCAGAAGCGGCCATCATAGCCATACAACCAACAAAAAATGTAAAACCAACATAGTCAGTCGAAGCCATCTCAGGCACCAAAGCAATCATACTTAAAAGTGTTTTCATAATATATTTGTTTTTAAAAGTTTAACAAACATAACAAATTATTAAACAAAAAAAAATACTTTTATTATTATTTTGTAATTTTTTTAATATATTTATTATCAAATTACTAAAAATTGAACTTAAAAACTGTCAAATTACTACTAACATTCTTCTTTTTATGGATAACTACACAGTTTGGAATTGACATAGAAAATTTACTTGCTTACATTTTTGTGTTAAGCTTAGGAGTTCTTCACGGCTCTAACGATTTAAAACTAATTGGAAATTTTAGTGGTGAAAAAAAATATACTTTCAGAACTAAACTTTCTATTTATGTCTTTGTGGTATTATTTAGTTTTTGTTTTTTTCTAATTTTCCCAAGTCTAGGTTTAATTCTCTTTATTATTTTTAGCGGTTATCATTTTGGTGAACAACATCTCGCAGAAAAAATAAAATCGATCCATTGGTCAAAATATATTTTGTATTTAGTTTATGGTTTAATGGTGTTTTTTTTAATATTTCATACACATAGTGATGAAGTGATTATAATTATTAAGGATATCACTACAATAAATTTGAGTACTGCTGTTTTCATTTATCCCTTGTTTATAGCATTTGGAATTCTTCTGATCTACTATATTTTTTATTCTAAGAACAGACAATCATTGATAGTATTAATTGAAGAAGTAGCTTACGTAATTTTATTTTACATATTGTTTAGTAATTCAACGTTATTGTGGTCCTTTGCTATCTATTTTATAGTATGGCATGCGTTACCATCTCTCAATGACCAAATTATTAATATTTATGGTCAAACTAATTTACCCAATGTTGTCAAATATTTAAGAGTTTCTTTTTTGTACTGGGGCTTGTCGGTTATTGGTATTTGTTTGCTCTCCTATTATACTGCTGATAACACGGCATTATTTAATCTTCTTTTTGTTGCTCTATTAGCTTCCATTACTTTTCCTCATGCTATCGTCATCTTCAAAATGCAGCGATAAAATCCGTATTAATTATCAATTTAATAATTTTTACAAAGTCGTTGTTTAACTAAATTGCAGAATAGTTAAACATTTTATATATTTACACAAAATATCGATGTGAAAATAATAAAGTTTCCTTTACACTTTTCGGAAGTCCAAGAACGTATACAGCAAATAAACCCTGTAAAATATTCCAACACCAGAAATTATATTGATGGCTCAGTTTCTTATCTTTCTCCATATATTTCAAGAGGTATAATTTCTACTAAAGATATATTTCAACAAGTACTAAATTTAGGTTATTCGGTAAAACAATCAGAAAAGTTTATCCAAGAACTTACTTGGAGAGATTATTGGCAACAGATTTGGATAGCAAAGGAAAAAGAAATTAATTTCGATTTAAAAAACAAACAGTTAAAAGTTTCCAATACTGCAATCTCAAAGTCTATCGTAGAAGCCAATACCGGTATAAAAGCGATAGACACTGCTATTGTTAATTTTTATAACAATGGTTACTTACACAATCATCTACGAATGTATATCGCTTCATTAGCATGTAATGTAGCTCAAAGTCATTGGAGTTTTCCTGCAAAGTGGATGTATTATCATCTTTTAGATGCTGACTGGGCAAGTAACGCTTTGAGTTGGCAATGGGTAGCCGGAACTAACTCCAATAAAAAATATATTGCAAATCAAGACAACATTAATAGGTATTGTCACACAAAACAAAGCAATACCTTTTTAGATATCTCTTATGATGATTTTGATACTTTACAAATACCAAAAGAACTCTTAGAGACTAATTTCTATTTACTCAAAACACCTTTACCTGAGAAAGAATTCATCAAAATTGATGAGAAAAAACCTACTTATATTTATAATTTTTACAATTTAGACCCTCTTTGGGATCAAGAAATTTGTGCCAACAGAATACTATTGCTTGAGCCCTCACATTTTAATGAGTATCCAATATCTCTCAACAGCATGAATTTTATGTTGGAATTTAGCAAAAATAATATTGATAACATTCAGCTATATGTCGGTGAGTTTAATGATTTTATTTTAGATCACGCTCCAAGTGAAGTCAATTACAAGGAACATCCGCTCAACTCACATTATTCTGGAATTAAAGTACCAAGAGATTTTATTTTTGACGTTAAAGGATACTATCCAAGTTTTTTCTCGTACTGGAAAAAATGTAAAAAAAAATTAATCTATTGATAAAAAAAGAAATAAATATTGTTTGGTTAAAGCGTGACCTTCGCTCTCAAGATCATGAACCTTTATTTCGTGCCGAAAAATCGGGCCAGTCTTACCTTATCATTTATATATATGAGCCAAGCTTGATCAATCATTTTGATACAAGCGATAGACATTTGCAATTTACTTACCATTCGATTCAAGTACTCGATATGGAGCTATTAAAATACAATCGTAGTGTAGATGTATTTTATGGAGAGGCTTTAGATGTATTTCTTTTTTTTAATCAATATTATACGATTAAAAATATCTTTAGTTATCGTGAAAGTGGTATAGCAAAAACATGGCTTCGAGATCAACGTGTTGAATCATTTTCTAAAAAAAATGATATTGTGTGGTCTCAGTCACAAAGAGATGGTATTCTACGGGGGATAAAAAATAGGGTAGATTGGAACAAGAAATGGTTTGCAACTATGAACGAACCTCAGATTTTAAATACGTACTCTTGTGCAAAACTTAAAAAAATTACCCATCCCTTTTTATTACCTGAAGAATTTGAAAAAACACTTAAAAAATATCCGAAACAATTTCAACCTGCAGGAGCTCGTAATGCTTGGAAATATTTAAACACTTTTACTCAACTTAGAGGTTTTAATTATCATAAACATATATCGAAACCTAGTGAGAGTAGATCGAGTTGTAGTAGGCTTTCTCCTTTTTTAGCTTGGGGAAATTTGAGTATCAAACAAGTCTTTCAATTTGTTGGTAAACATCCAAATCGACAAAACAATAAAAGAGCTTTTAATGGAATGTTAACTCGACTAAAGTGGCATTGTCATTTCATACAAAAATTTGAGGTAGAATGTACCTACGAGACTCATTGTATTAATAAAGGCTATGAGTTTTTACCTCATGAAAAAAATCAACACTATATAGAAGCATGGAAATTTGGTAAAACTGGGTACCCTCTTATTGATGCTTGTATGCGTGCACTTATTCAAACGGGTTGGATAAATTTTAGAATGCGTGCAATGTTAGTTTCATTTTTTACAATGAATTTAGACCAAGATTGGCGTGATGGTGTTTATCATCTTGCAAACCTTTTTTTAGATTACGAGCCAGGAATTCATTATCCTCAATTTCAGATGCAAGCCGCAACAACCGGAATTAATACTATTCGTTTATACAACCCAGTTAAAAATTCATATGAACATGACCCAAAAGGTTTATTTATAAAAAAATGGGTTCCTGAATTAGCCGAAATTCCTATTTCGCACATCCATGAGCCATGGAATATGACAGCGATGGAACAACTATTTTATGATGTTGTTATTGGTAATCATTATCCTAAGCCTATTGTAGATTTAAAAGAAAGTGCCAAAACTGCACGTTCGAAAATATGGAATCATAAAAAACACCCAATAGTATTAAAAGAGAAGAAACGTATAATTAAAACACATGTAAATAATCGTTAATATGAGATATACTAATAAACAAATACAAGAATTAGATCGTGTGTCGAGATTAAAAATCATCAATTCAATTACTGGAATTAAGCCGGCAAATTTAGTTGGTACTATAGACGATGAAGGCAAAACAAATTTGGCTATTTTTAGTTCTGTTGTGCACTTAGGTAGTAATCCTCCACTATTGGGATTTATATCAAGACCCAGAAGATTAAAGTTTGGACATACATATACCAATATCCAAAAGACTGGACAGTATACCATAAATCATATTCATCCTGAATTTATAAAAAAGGCACATTATACCTCTGCTAAATTTGATTCTGAAGTATCAGAATTTGAACGTTGCAAACTTACCGAGGAGTATCAAGCAAATTTTAAAGCTCCCTTTGTTAAAGAAAGTAATTTAAAAATAGGAATGTGTTTTAAAGAATCCTTAGATATTAAAAATAATGGTACCATCATGGTTATTGGTGAAGTAGAACAACTAATCATCCCAGAAAATGCTATTGTCAATAACGACATTGATTTAGAGCTTACAAACAGTGTAGGAATTTCAGGACTGAACAGTTACTATACCTTAAAAAAAATTGAAACGCATCCATATGCACGAGTAGAACAAGTACCAAAATTTTAAAAATGAATAAAAAAAATCTTCCTCAGAAAATTTGTCCAGTATGTGATCGTCCTTTTAGTTGGCGAAAAAAATGGAAAAAAGACTGGGAAGAAGTAAAATATTGTAGCGAACGCTGCAGAAAAAACAAATGAAAAGTTTAAACGTAGTATTTCCACATCAATTATTTCAAAATTCTCCAATTTTTGAAAATAAAGAGCCTATTTATTTAGTTGAAGAATATTTATTTTTCAAACACTACAAGTTTCATAAACAAAAAATTGCTTTTCACCGGGCAACTATGAAATGGTATGCAGATTATGTAACAAAAGAAAAAAAAATAGCTGTAACGTATATTGAATCTACTGAAAAAATAGCAGATATTCGTTTTCTTATTCCAGAATTAAAACGTAGCGGATATACCCATATCAACTATATTGACCCCACAGATAATTGGTTGCAAAAGCGATTAAACAAAGGCTTGAAAGAAGAGGGATTTACTTACAAACAATATACTACTCCTTTATTTTTAAATTCAAAAGACGATCTGACTTCTTTTTTTAAGTTGGACAAAAAAAAGTACAATCAGACCTCTTTTTATATTGAACAAAGAAAAAACACTCGAATTCTTCTCGAAACAGACGGAAAACCAGTTGGAGGTTCTTGGACTTATGATACACAGAACAGAAAAAAATATCCAAAAACAAAAACACCACCTCCAATTATTTTTCCAGATACCGACCCTTTTTATGAAGAGGCTAAAACTTATGTTGCTAAAAATTTCTCAAATCATTTTGGAAACCTTACTGATACGCCACTTTACCCAATTAATTTTGATTTGACTAATAAGTGGCTTCATCAATTTTTTGAGTACCGATTTATGGATTTTGGTATCTATGAAGATGCCATTGTAGCCGAAAACTCCATATTAAATCATAGTGTTTTAACTCCCATGTTAAATGTTGGTTTAATTAGTCCTAAAAAGATCATTGAAGAATGCCTTTCATTCGCAGAGCAAAACGATATTCCCATTAATTCAACAGAAGGGTTTGTTCGACAGATTATTGGATGGCGAGAATTTGTTAGAGGTATTTACGAAGCTCGTGGAGTTGATGCACGAACTACTAATTTTTGGAACTTTAAAAAGAAGATACCGCAATCATTTTATGATGGCACCACAGGTATTCCTCCTATAGACCTTACCATTAAAAAGTTGTTAGAAACAGGCTATTGCCACCATATTGAACGTTTGATGGTAATAGGTAACTTCATGTTATTATGTGAGTTTGATCCAGATGAGGTTTATCGTTGGTTTATGGAATTATCTATTGACAGCTATGATTGGGTCATGGTAACCAATGTATACAGTATGAGTCAATTTGCTGATGGAGGATTGTTAGCTTCAAAACCTTATATAAGCGGTAGTAATTATTTAATGAAAATGAGTAATTATAAAAAAGGAGAGTGGCAATCTGTTTGGGACGGCTTATTTTGGCGTTTTATGAATGTCCATCGAGATTTCTTTTTATCAAATCCTCGTTTAGGAATGCTGGTAAGAATGTTCGATAAAATGCCTCAAGAAAAACAACATCAGCATCTCTCAAATGGAGAGTTATTTTTAGAAAACTTAAAAAACAAATAATGCTTTTTAATACGACCTACAAAAATAAAGACTACTCAAAAGAAAGTGCCCTTTCAGTCGGGCCTCCTTTTTCATTTTTAAAAAAAATTAAAATGCGAGGTGTTGGTTCGAGTCGATTAATTATAGAAGAATTAAGTACACAATTAAAACCCGAAAATCTTCACCCCAATTCAATCAGTTATGCCAATATTGAGTTACGAGATAAAGGAATCATTATTCATTTTGGTAATAAATTAGACCGTTATTCATGGATTGTGCCATACTACCGTCTTGTCACTTATAGTAATAAAAGATTTAGCATACATTCAAATGGTCATTTTATAAAGTTTAAGAAAAATAGAAATTATCGAAATAATAAAAAATTTTTAGCCAAGATGATAGATATGAAAATAAATCATCTAGAATTAGATTATTATGATGTTTAAAATCCTGAACGTTACCATTACATTTGTGAATCGATAAAAGAGATAGTTTCTTGTTCTAATGCAATAGTTTTTTCATAAATAGTTGCAGCTTTATTTAAAATATCTGCTGCAAAATCTCTGTCTTTAATGTCTTTAGCGTTAATTCGTACATTAAAGTAGGCTCCAATTACAGCCGCTCTGGCACAAAGTACTCCAACCCCTGCATCGGATAGTGAATTTTTTAAACCATCCTTTAGCATGGCTTGCATAATCTCCATCGATTGAAAGGAGGTCTCCATCACTTTAAATGGAATTTCGGTTGCATATTTGGTAGCATTTTCTATGGAATCTAACCTTATTTTTTTTTCTAAATCAGTATCCTTAGGCATTCTAAAACCATCGATAATTTTATTAAAAGCATTGGTGTCTTCATCAACTAAAAATAAAAGCTGTTCTTTATATTCCTGACCTTTTATAGCCCAATCTGAGAAAAATTCCCATCGTTCATCCCATCCAGCCTTATGGGCAGACAAATTAGCTACCATGGTTCCTAGAGAAACACCAAGAGCTCCAACATAGGCCGAAATAGAACCGCCTCCAGGAGCCATTGACTCTCCAGCAGTTTCGTCTGCAAAATCATTTAATTTAAAATCAATTAATTTTTTTTCATTATTTTCTAACATATATTCGATGATCTTTTCCTCTGGATGAAAAGGTTTTAAGTCATCTAGCCCTAATGATTTAACAGCAATTTTTATTTTTTCTCTTTCTGAAATTCCTAGAGATCGTTTTTGTTTTATTAAATAATAATCGGCTGCATCCAACATTGCTTGTAGTGGGATTAATCCAATTATCTCAGAACCTGTTACTCTAATCCCTCTTTTCAATGCTGCTTTACAACTTTCATCAAAAGCTTCATGCATGGAAGTAATCGTTATATTGGTTAGGTTGTAAGATATTTGAGCAATTCCGTATTCATCAATAAACCAACCGATTCCTTTCACGGCTTTAAGTTTTCCAGGTACTCGTTCGGGTTCTCCGTTGGCGTCTAATATTTTTTTACCAGTAATCGGATTTCCATCTCTTTTAATTCTACCTGCTTCTCGAATATCAAAAGCTATTGCGTTTGCTCTTCGAGTTGAAGTGGTATTTAAATTTACATTATAAGCAATTAAAAAGTCACGAGCAGATATTGCGATGGCACCTGTTTTTGCTACCTCGTTGTTGTATTGAGTAGAGCCAAAATCAGGTTTCCAATCGGGATCTGATAATTTAGCAGATAGCCCTTCGTATTCGCCACTTCTACAATTTGCAAGATTTTTTCTTTTCTCTTCTCTAGCAGCATTTTCATAAAAATAACCAGGAATTCCTAATTCATTTCCAACTCGTTCTCCTAATTGGTGTGCATATCGAGCGGTTTCTTCTAAACTAATTCCAGAAATAGGAACAAGCGGACAAACATCCGTAGCACCAAAACGTGGGTGTTCTCCAGTATGTTTACTCATATCGATAAGCTCTGCTGCTTTCTTAATCAATCGAAAAGCTGCCTCAATAACTAACTGAGGTTCTCCTACAAAGGTGATAACGGTCCGGTTAGTTGCCTTTCCAGGATCAACATCTAAAAGTGTCACCCCTTCGACTGTTTCAACGATTTTCGATACGATTTCTATAATTTTTGAATCACGACCTTCACTAATATTTGGAACACATTCTATGAGTTGTTTTTGCATTTGTTATTTATTAAATACTAATCTTAAATAATTAATTTTATTGGTTTATAAATTTAAAGAATCAACTGACCATTAATGATCACTTGCTGAATTAAGTTACTTCCAAAAGCATATGGTAAATAGCTATAGGATGGAATTTCTTTGGTAATAATTACGCTAGCATTTTTTCCCTTACTGATACTGCCATGACTGCCACTAAGCCCCATTGCATAAGCCCCGTTGATCGTAGCAGCATTTATCGCTTCTTCTGGTGTTAATCTCATTTTTATACACGCGGTGGCCACTACAAAATTCATATTACCGCTAGGAGTGGAGCCTGGATTGTAGTCTGTAGCAAGCGCTAAAGGCAACCCAGCATCAATAATTTTCCTTGCAGGAGTGTAAGGGATACCTAAAAAATAGGAGCAGGAAGGTAAAGCTACTGGCATAGTTAAAGATCCTTTTAAAGCTAAAATATCATCATCGGTTAAAACCTCTAAATGATCTACACTAAGTGCCTGGTGTTTTACACCTATTGCGATACCTCCAATTGCATTGAATTGATTGACATGTATTTTTGGTATTAAATTATATTTTTTAGCCTCTATTAATAATTGGTGCGTATCGGCTACAGAAAAATAACCTTTTTCACAAAAAACATCTACATACGTAGCTAGCTTTTCCTCTGCCACTCTGGGCAACATATCATTACAAATGTGATCTAAGTATCCTTGTTTATTGTTCTTAAATTCTGGAGGTACTGCATGCGCCCCTAAAAAAGTAGTTTTCACTTTAATAGGATGTTTTTCTCCTAGTTGTTTGGCGACTTTAAGCATTTTTAGCTCTGCATCGAGGGTAAGACCATAGCCTGATTTTATTTCGATAGCACCAGTACCTAAATTCATTATTTGATTTAAACGATTTTCAGATTGAGTGAATAAGTCTTGTTCAGAGGTCGCTTGAAGTTTTTTTGCACTATGAATTATTCCCCCACCATTGGCTGCTATTTCCTGATATGAAAGGCCATTTATTCGATCTACAAATTCTTGTTCTCTATTACCGGCATATACAAGATGACTATGAGAATCACACCAAGTTGGTAAAACGATGCTTCCGCTACAATTAATAATTTTGTCAGCGTCTAAATTGGGTATAGAATCCATTGTACCATAATCATGGATTTTATTATTGACTAAGTAAAGCCACGCATTCTTTATAGTTGGCAGTGTTTTCATTTGAGTACCACATAGTCTATCGACAGGATTGTCACGGACTTGAAGCAACTCTTTGATATGGGTGAGTAAAATTTTCATCGCATAAAGATAGCAAACCTCTCAAGTATTTAATAAATTTAACGACTTAAAATCTGTAAAATGAAAAATAAAAGCATGGGTATTAATACCATTTGTACTCACATAGGCGAAGTGAAAGATGAACAGTACAAAGGAGCAATTTCTCCTCTTTTTATGTCGAATTCCTATGCGTATGAAAATGTTGAAGTATCAAGATATCCAAGATATTTTAATACACCAAACCAAGAAGCATTGTGTAAAAAAATTGCTGCTTTAGAAAAAACAGAAGCTGGACTCATTTTAAGTAGTGGAATGGCTGCGGTTAGTACAGCACTTTTAGCCTATTTAAAGAAAGGAGATCATGTGGTGGTTCAACAAACTATTTATGGGGGCACTTATAATTTTATTGTGGAAGAATTTCCTAAATATGGAATTGAATACGACTTTACCGATGGTTTTTTAGAGGAGGATTTTAAATCAAAAATAAAAAAAAATACACGAGTAATTTATGTGGAAACCCCATCCAATCCATTGATGAAAATTACAGATTTAAGGATGATTTCTAGATTAGCAAAAGATAATGGTTTAATAAGTCTAATTGTTAACACATTTGCTTCTCCCATCAATCAAACTCCAGTAGATTTTGGAATTGATGTAGTAATTCACAGTGCTACCAAATATTTAGGAGGTCACAGTGATATTTGTGCAGGTGCTATCGCTTCATCGCAAGCACATATTGATCAAATTTGGAATTTAGCAAAAAATTTAGGAGGAAGTTTGAGTGAATATGCAGTATGGCTACTGGAGCGAAGTATGAAAACTTTGGCATTACGAGTAAGGGCACAAAATAATAATGCTAAAATAATTGCCGAATGGTTGACAGAAAACCCATTGGTAAGTCAAGTTTTTTATCCTGGTTTAAAATCGCATCCCAATCATAGCATCGCAAAAAAACAAATGAACGGCTATACTGGAATGCTATCGTTTGAATTGGAAAAATCAATAAATGGAAAAACCTTTTTAAATTCTTTACGACTTATAAAACCCTCCATGAGCCTAGCAGGAGTGGAGTCTACTATATTAGCGCCATCAAAAGCTTCCCATGCATTATTAGGAGAAGAAGAACGCAAAAAGCAAGGAATAAGCGAGGGTTTATTAAGACTTTCAGTAGGAATAGAAGATTCCAATGATTTAATTCTAGATTTAAAACAAGCTTTTACTAAAAGTAACTAAATAAAATAAATAATGAAAATAGATATACTAGCTATCGGTGCACATCCAGACGATATTGAATTAGGAGCAGGAGCAACCCTGGCAAAAGAAATTGCTCAAGGGCGCACTGTTGGAATTATAGATTTAACAAGAGGAGAGTTAGGTACTAGAGGGACTGCAGAAACTAGAGACAAGGAAGCTGAAAATGCAAAAAAAATATTAGGTGCAAGTTTTAGAGTCAATATGGGATTTGCAGATGGTTTTTTTATCAATGATAAAGAGCATCAAATGAAGCTTATTTCACAAATTAGAAAATACCAACCTGATATTATTTTATGCAATGCCTTTGATGATCGTCATATTGATCACCCTAAAGCTAGTGACTTAACAAGTCATTCTTGTTTTTTAAGTGGATTGCAAAAGATAAAGACAGAAGACGAAAAAGGAGTGTTGCAAAAACCATGGAGACCAAGTAAAGTTTATCATTATATGCAATGGAAAAATGTTGAACCTGATTTTGTGGTCGATGTATCAGGATATTTAGATAAAAAATTAGAGGCAGTATTTGCTTACAAAACACAATTTCACCAAAGAGACTCTAGCGAGCCAATAACACCTATATCAACAACAAATTTCAAGGATAGTATAAGTTATAGAGCACAAGATTTAGGAAGATTAATAGGAGTTGAACATGCAGAAGGTTATAACGTTGAACGTTATGTTGCCGTAAAATCGTTATCTGATTTAATTTAAAATTCTTGACGCTCTATATTGCGAGGACGTTGTAAATGATTTATATTTGCAACCGCTTTCAAAGCGAATTTAAAATGGTGGTTGTAGCTCAGTTGGTTAGAGCATCGGTTTGTGGTACCGAGGGTCGCGGGTTCGAATCCCGTCTTCCACCCAAAAGCAACAGCTTCTCTGAAAAGAGAAGCTTTTTTTGTGGAATAAATCAAAATAGAATCTAATAGGTAGAAATCCGTAGAATTATTTTAAAATCATTTTATGGATTTACTTTGATGCGCTCTTCTTGATTAGCAATTTCCCATGCGGTAAAAAATATTAGCTTAGACCTCTTTGCTAATAACTCATAATTTATTTTTTCGGGTGTATCGGACGCTTGATGGTAATCTTCGTGAGTTCCGTTGAAATAAAAAATAACTGGGATATTATTTTTAGCAAAGTTATAATGATCACTTCTGTAATAAAAACGATTGGGATCATTGTCATCATTATACGTATAATCTAACTCTAAGTTGACGTATTTTTTATTTACAGCCTCCGATAAATCGTGCAGATCTTGACTTAATTTGTCGCTACCTATAAGATAGATGTAATTATCATTTCCTTCTTTTTCAGAACCAATCCTACCAATCATATCTACATTTAAGTTCGTTATTGTATTGGCTAGGGGGAATAACGGATTTTCAGTGTAATACCTTGATCCATACAATCCTATTTCTTCTCCAGTTACATGTAAAAACAAAATAGATCTTTTAGGACCATTTCCTTCATTTTTAGCTTGTTGAAATGCATTGGCTATTTCTATTAAAGATACCGTTCCACTTCCGTCATCATCTGCACCGTTAAAAATCTCTCCATTTTCGGTACCTACATGATCGTAGTGTGCTGAAAGTACTATAATTTCTTCTGGTTTTTCAGAACCCTTTATCATTGCGACCACATTTTGAGAAGGATTTCCCTTAGAACCTCCATTAAAATAGGAAGCAGGAATCGGTTGGTAATAATTTTTTTCGTCTATAGGAGCGTCAATTCCGTGATCGATATAAAAATTTCTCAAGTATTCTGCCGCTTTATTATTTCCGTTTTCACCCGTCATTCTTCCTTCCATTTGGTCCCCAGCAAACGTATACAAATGAGTTTTTAAGGCCTCGGAGGTAATGGTCTTGGCGTAATCCTCAGTGGTCTTTTTAATAGACTGGGTATTTTGTGCGGTATTGCAAGATACATTCAACGTGAGAGCGAGTAAGAAAAGAAATCGTGTCATATTTAAAAATTTAAAAGTC
>ENA-UZWT01003295-UZWT01003295.1-metagenome-genome-assembly--contig:-Day-1-50m-contig-3295_pt1 | contig 15205 bp, 22 predicted proteins | sample MGYA00260338_ERZ794898 | MGnify/ENA metagenome assembly ERZ794898 | reverse complement strand
AGTGGTTTGCAGATTAGAATGAAAATATTTAAAAACAGATATACCGTAGAGTATAACGGAAGTTTTGTAACTTCTTCTGGTTCTGGTGATACTGGGCAAATTACATTTAACTTGACTTCCTCAGATACTTCTTTTTCTGCTGGAGATACGGTTGGAATAGGTTTTAATTGTACTGGGAATATGGGTGGTATTATTGGAACTCCTATATTTGAGTTAACATAAAAAAAATAAAAATGAACACATACAAATGGAATTGTAGAGATGTGGAGGTTTACACTTCATACACAGACGAAAAAGGAATTACAGAACCTTTGGTTATTTTTAAAGTAAATTGGAAATTGATTGTTTCTGATGGATTAGGAAATGGAGCAACAACTGAGGGTTTACAAACATTAAACGTAAACGACTTAAGCAATTTTAAAGGTTTTGATACTATAACAAATGCTCAAGTCACAGAATGGGTTAAAACTTCAATGGGAGCAAGTCAAGTTGAAATAGAAAAATTGTCAGCTGATAATCTTCTTCAATCTATAATTAATCCAGTTACTCAGATTTTAACTTTGAATAACTAAAAGACTAAAAACAATGGCAGAAGTAGTAGCAATAAGTTTAGAGGTAGATTCAGGGCAAAGTGTTCAGAGTGTTAAGAAATTAGAGGATGCGATTAAAGATGTTCAAAAGACTACGAACTCAAGTAACGTAGAGGAAAAATTTAACTCACTTAACCAAGCTATTGACAAAGGAGAGGGAAGTGTTGAGGATTTAAGGAAAGCAATTAAGTCTTATCAAACTATTGCGTTATCTGCTGGTAGAACTTCTCCAATAGGTCAAGAAGCATTAAAGCGTTCAGCAGATTTAAAAGATAAGCTAACTGATTTAGACAATGAAGTAAACAGACTTGCACAAGATGGAAAGACTTTGCAGGGTGCTATGCAAATTGGTGGTGGTGTTGTTGCAGGTTATCAAGCGTTTACTGGTGTAACTGCATTGCTTGGAGTAGAGAACGAGGAGTTGATGAAAACAATGGTTAAGCTACAAGCGTCTATGTCTTTGCTTCAATCCATTGAACAGTTAAGACTTGCTACTGAGAAAGAATCTCAAGCAATGTTGTTAATTAAAAACGTAAGAACAAAAGTAGCAATAGGATTACAAACTGCTTACGCTTTTGCAGTAGGAACTGGAACTAAAGCAATGAAACTTTTTAGACTTGCATTAATTTCTACTGGGCTTGGTGCTTTGGTTGTTTTAATTGGGGTAATAATTTCTAAGTGGGATGATTGGAAAGACTCAATAATGAAAATTATTAATACTGCTTTTGCTCCATTTATAAAAGTTCTTCAATATTTAGGTGTAATTGAAAGTGATTTAGAAAAACAAAGGAGAGAAGATGCAGAAAACCAAGTAAAAAGGTTGGAAGAGCAAAGTAAAACGCTTGACGAAGTAATGTCTAAAACAACTGATAGGTTGAATCACGATATTCAAATGGCAAAAGCCAGAGGAGAAAACACAAGAAAGTTAGAACGTGAATTGTTAGAAGCTGAATCAATCGGAGCAGAAAAAAGGTTAATGATTGCAATAAAATTAGCTACTGCAAAAATGAGGTTAGATAAGGATTTAACCGAAGAGCAGAAGAAAGAAATGATGGAGAAAGTTATAGCAGATGAAAAGGCTTTCTCAGATAGCATAAAGGCTTTACAAGTTTTTGACGCTCAAACGGAAACAATCAATAAAAATGCACAAGCCAAAAAAAACAAAGAAGCAAGAGCAAGAAGTAAAACTGCAAAAGATAAAAAAGAAAAAGAACAAGCAGAAGAATTAAGGTTAATTCAAGAAGCACTTGAAAAAGAATTAAGTTTAATCAATGAGTTAGAAGAAGCAGTTATCCAGTCAATTCAAGACGAAGATGCTAAGAAAATTGCACTTTTAAAATTGCAACAAGAAAGAGAATTAGAAGCAGTAAGAGAGAAGTATGGAGCTGAAACAGAATTAGAAGCACAACTTTTAAGAAATCAAAATCAAGAATTAAACAATGTTAAGGAAGAAATAAGACTTGCAAACGAAGAGGAGCATAATATTGCAACAAACTTTTTTGACGAGCAGAAAAAAGAAAAAAGAGTTATTGAGATAGAAGAAATAAAACTTTCTGCAAATGATGAGATAGCAATATTAAAAGCAAAGTTAGAACAAAATTTAATTTCGGAACAAGAATATGCTGATGGAATTGCTAAAATTGAGAAACAAAAAGAAGATGTAAGAAATGCTGGTTTTAAAACTGCTGAATCTATTGTTGGTTCTTTAGGCTCTTTAATGGAGGGGAACGAGAAAGCACAAAAAGGAGTTTTGGCAGTACAAAAAGCAATGACTTTAGCACAAATTGGAATTGATACTGCAAAAGCAATTTCATCTTTAACTGCTATGTCAGCTGGTAATCCAGCAAATGCAGTAACTGGAGGAGGTGCTGGAATTATACAATATGCTACTGGGATTGCTCAAATACTTTCAAATGTAGCACAAGCTAAGAAGTTATTAAGTGGTTCTGGAAGTGGGAGTGTAAGTGCTGGAGGAGGGAGCAGAGTTACTCCTCCAAGTTTTAACAATCAAACAAATACACAAACTGGAAACTCTGGTGGTGGTGGTGGGAATGGAACTGCTACTGGATATATTCCAACAACAAAAGTAGTGCTGGTTGAAAGTGAATTGGAAGCTATGCAAGGTAGAGTTAAACAAGTGCAACAAATTGCAACTATTTAAGCTACAAATACAAATTTAATTTAGTCTTATAGATATGTTACCAATTTACAAAATGATACTTACGGAAGAAACTGAGGGAATGGATTACATTGCTTTGGTAGATTCTCCAGCACATATGAAATCTTTTGAGTATTTCAATGGAAAAAGTGAGCAAGTAAAATATCACTTTAACGAAGAAAAAAGGGTTGTAACTGGAGTAGCTATTGCAGTTGATTTACCTATTTACAGAAGAGACGAACAATTCGGGGAGCATTATGTTGTATTCTCAAAAAAAGATACATACGAGATTGCTCAGAAGATGTTTAAAGGAGGTTATCTTAATAATGTAAATGAAATGCACGATTCAAATAAGAAAGTTGAAGATATGTATTTATTCGAGTCTTATTTTGTAGATAGTACAAGAGGTATAAAAGCACCAAGCAAATTCGATTCTCAGAACTTAAAAGATGGTTCTTGGATTGTTTCATATAAGGTAGATAATGAAAAGGCTTGGAATGATATTAAGAAAGGTAAGCACGTTGGCTTCTCTATTGAGGGCTGGTTTGATAAAAAAATAATAAAAACAAAACAAACACAAATGAAGAAAGAAAGTAAATCTTTATTTTCACTTGTATTCGGAAAAGAAAAATTTGAAACTGCAACAACTGTTGAAGGAGTAGAAGTTGCTTGGACTGGTACATTGGAAGTAGGAACAGAATTGAGAGTTGTAACTGAAGAAGGAGAAATCCTTGCTCCAGAGGGAATGCACTCAATAGAAATGGAAGAAGCTACAATGATGTTAACCGTAGATGGTAACGGAATTATAACTGCTATTGAAGAAATGCCAGTTGAAGAAGTACCAGCAGAAGAAGTACCAGAAGCAGTATCTCCAGAAGCAGTAGCAGAAGTAATTGAAGAATTACAAGCTACATTCTCAAAAGAAATTGAAACTCTAAAAGCTACTAACGAAGTTTTCGCAAAACAAATTGAAACTTTAGTTGGGGAATTGGACAAAGAAAATAAAAGAAAGTTTAACACAACTCCAAAGTCAAAAAAAACTTGGAGAGAATTTACAAAATAAGATGAAAAATATAAAAGACAGAATAAAAGACAAATTCGCTTACGACGTGAGTGATTTACCAGCATACGTTGATGCACAATCAGCTGATATCTATGCAGATTTATTGTATGGAGCTGGGTTAACTTCAAGAATAAACGTACTTGAATCAGTTAAAGGAAGTCAAACAATTAAATTGCTTAACTCAAATATGGCTCTTCAATCAGGAGATGCTTGTTCTACAACTGAAAATGGAACAATCGTATTTGATGGAAAAGATATCTCAACAAAGAGATTAATGGTTAACACTTCATTGTGTAACGATTCTTTGGAAGATACTTGGGCTCAATTATTATTATCTATCGGTGCAAACAGACAAGATAGAGATTTACCTTTGCAAGATGTTTTAACTGCTTATATCGTTAAGCAAACAAAAGCAAAGAATCAAGATATAATGTTTAACGGAGATACTGCTTCTGCAACTCCAGATTTAGCTCACTATGATGGATTCATCAAACTTTGGGAGGCTGCTGGTTCAGGTGTAATTGATGCAAACTCTTTAGCAACTTCTGTAACTAATACAAATGCTTTTGACTTAGCAATGGAAGTTTACAATGAAATTCCAACAGTATTGTTTGACAATGGTGCAAATGTTGAATTGATTTGTGGAAGAACTTTTGCAAACAAAATCTTAGCTCAAATTTACAATGACAAAGATTACAACGCATTAATTGATGTAACAGAAGAGGGAAGCGAAATGAGTTTTATTCTTCCAACTACTAACATCAGAGTTAGGACTTATCCTCAATTAAATACGTCTGCAAATGTTAACAAACTCTTTGCAGTACCTTATGACTATTGTTTCTTTGGAACAGACCTTGAGAGTGATTTAGATGGGCTTACGGTTAAATACCTTGAAGAATCTGAAAAAATCAGAGTAAGAAACTTATTCAGAAGTGGAGTACAATTTGTTTACGGAGAGTATTTCGTAAGATTGACTTTATCGTAATATTAATTATAAAAAAATAAACTTATGAGTTGTGAATTATCAGCTGGGTTTACTAAAACAGCTTGTGCTTCCTTTGGAGGTACAAAGTCTGTTGTAGTATTTAACACAGAAAATATAGCTACCTATACGGTTGCTTCAAATGTTGTATCGGCTTTGTCATTAACTGCACCAGCAGTTGGTTACAGAATTAGTCCAGATATGGCTTCTATTGATTTCACAGAAACTCCTACACGTTCAAGAGAAAACAATTCTATATTTTTTGCTTCAACTTGTGCTATTACGTTGAAAGACGATAGCCAAGCGACAAGAGATTTAGTTGATGCAATCTCAAAAGGATTTATTACCGTTATCCAAGAAAAGGAAAACGGAAGTAACCTTGTTTATGGAGGTGTAAACGGAATGACTGTTGAAACATCTGCTATCACTACTGGAATGAACTACGAAGATTTGAACGGAGTAGTAATTAATTTAGTAGGGAAAGAAACGACTATCGCACCAAGCGTAGACGATACTCTAATCGCTGGAATCCTATAATGGGAATCAAAAAGAAATATATCGGTAGTATGACTTACTCAAAAACTATGGGTAAGTCTATTATCGTTTGTGAGAAAAATATTGAAATTTTAAAAAAGGATAAAAGTCATGTTATTACTAAAGCAAAACGAAACAAACAAGATAGCAGTATCGTTGAAGCAGATAGTAACGATACAGAATCCTAATTTTTTATTCTCATTCTTTCACCAACAAAAACGAGAGTATTTTAATTTCTATTTGACTGCTGAGAGTAGCACAAATAGGTTTGATTTATTTTTGTTAACTTTACCTACGGATGTGGATTTGCCAAAGGGAAATTTTATCTTTTCAATCTATGAGAGCGAAGATGAAACTACTACAACTGAGGGTAAGACAATGCTTATAAAAGGAAAGGCAGAAGTTGTAACCGATTTTCCAACTGGGGAATATTACACAATTAACACTACAAATACAATAAACTATGTCTAAATTGAAAAGTGGCTTTATTGATAAAAGCATTTCAATCCCTAATCCAACTGAAAGCGACAATTTAACTGAGAACATTATAAACTGGGGATTAGATAATTATTATCCTTATTTCTTAAACTTTCTTTATCAATCTTCTGCTATTCAATCTGGGATAATTAACTCAAAAGTACATTATACTACTTCTGGAGGATTGGATTACGAGGGAATAGACAAGGAAAAATACGAAGCTTTTTTTAAAAACGGAAATTCAGACTACAACCTTAACGAGATTGCAGAGCAAATGTCCAAAGATTTGGAGATTAGTAATATGTTCTGTTTGAAAGGTGTTTGGAGTTTAGATAAATCTAAGTGCGACAAATTAGAAGTAATTGACTTCGAAAAAGTACGTTATAGATTAGACGATGAAAAGATTGCAGTTTGCAATGATTGGAGTGATACGGATGAAAACCCTTTGAAGATAATTTGCCCTTTTGATCCGACAGACAGAAAAGAAAGAGAGTTTTACTTAATCTACCAAGAAAAGGGAAAACAATCTATTTACAATAGAAATAATACAAGCAAGAGAATGAGAGGTTTGTCGAACTCTTCTGTTACTCAGATAAACAAATCTACTTATCCACAACCACCTTATGCTGGTGGACTTACTTCTATTCTTACAGATGTTAAGATAAACAAGTACCAACTTAATGAGATAAGTAACGGATTCTCAACTGGTACTATTATTAACCTTAACAACGGAATACCAACTGACGACAAAGAGAAGCGACAAATTGAGAAAGAGATACAAGAGAACGCTTCTGGAGAGGAGAATGCTGGTGGTACAATGATACTTTACTCAAATGGGAAAGAGAATAGTGCTGAGGTAATTTCATTAAGTGGGAATGATTTAAAAGATAGGTATTTGGCACTTAGCCAAGACAACCGAAACAATATAATACTTGCTCATTCTGTTACTACTCCGATATTATTTGGAATAAAGACTGAGGGAAGTTTAGGGAATGCAACTGAGTTGGAGATTGGCTACAAGATAATGAAAGCCAATTATTTTAAGTACAAGCAAAGAGCGATTCTACAAGCACTTAACCACATTGCTAAATACGCAAATGGACTTCAAGGAGAGATTAAATTTAACGAAGTAGAACTTGACTTTTTACAAGCAAAAGAAGAAGAAACTCCAGCAGTATTCTCAAAAAAAAAATTTGAATCGTACACAGACTATCCAGAGGGAGCAAGAAACAACGCAAGGAGAGCGATAGAATGGAAAGAAAAGAACGGTAGTGATTGTGGAACGCAAGTAGGTTGGGTAAGAGCAAGACAACTTGCAGATGGTAAGCCAATTTCAGAGGAAACTATTGCAAGAATGGCAAGTTTTGAAAGACACAGACAACATTCAGACGTTCCTTATTCTGAGGGTTGTGGTGGTATTATGTGGGATGCTTGGGGAGGAGATTCTGGAATAAGATGGGCAAGTAATAAACTCAAAGAAATACGCAAAGAGAAGAACTCAGAGCAAACGGAATCAGAGGAGATAAACGTAGTTGAGTTGTTTGAAATGTCAGGAAAGAAACGACCAGAGAATTGCTTAATGTCTAAAAGTTTACCAGCTGAGTTTGATGCAGACGAAGAAAGAGAAAAGTTTTTAAACGACTTTAAAAAAGAATCTTTTGCAGAATTATCGGCTATCGAAAATCAAGTTTTGGCAATGCTTGGAGATGGGAACGACTACAACTCTATCAGAAAGGCTTTAAATATAAACGGATTTAAACTAACAAGAATCTTCAAAAGGTTCAAGAATTTAGAACTAATTGATAGCAAAGCAAACATTACCAACAAAGGTATGATTGAGGTTGCTCGGCAAGATGTAACAAAGATTGAGATATTCTATTCATACGACAAGAATCCAAACGTAGATGGTAGTGTATTAATACCTACTTCGAGAGATTTTTGCAGAGCGTTGGTTGGCTTTTCAGCTTCAAGAGTTTGGAGCAGAGAGGATATTAACGGAATCAGTGCAAGGATTGGATATAACGCTTTTGCCTATCGTGGAGGTTGGTATCACAACCCTAAAACAGACAGAAATACTCCTTATTGCAGACACATTTGGAAACAAGAAATATTCTTTACATAATGAATTATTTAGTAGATATAGCCACTTTAAAACATTACTCATACATTGATAGTGATGTTAATGACGAAACTTTGAACGTAACACTTAAACGTGTTCAGGATGTGGATTTAGAACCAGCACTCGGCTCTCAACAATACAGACGTTTATTGCAAGGGGTTGAGGATTCAGATTTGACTGCTTTGGAAGTTAAGTTAATGAAGTATGTTTTGGATTTTGTTTACGTTGCTTGTGAAATGAAAGCAAGTAATCATAATAACTGGAAAATAAGGAACAAAAATGTAGGGGTTGCAACAGATGAGAACACGAGAGCCAATAGCTGGAGTGAATATAATGCTTATGTGGATGAACTTCGTAAAGATTACTCATTTTACAAGAATAGGTTAATAGGTTATTTGATAGACAACAAAGAAGATTATCCTTTGTATGTTTGCACCAACAAGAAAGAGGATATTAATCCAGAGAAGCAAGGAACAAATTACTCACGAAAAATATCCTTTTTATAATATATGAAGCCACAAAAGAAAACGATTAACAAAGTAAGATTAGAAGCAATAAGAGTAAGGAAAGCGAATGAAAGCAACAATAAATAAAATAGACCAAGAGTTAAGGTTACTTGCTGATGCACATTTGCAAATCAACTCTTATTTCTATGGCAGATTTTTAGATACATACGAAAGTAATAAAGTTAACCATTGTTCACTATTGGCTAATATTACCGATACAACTATTGATAGGCACTATGTTACTTTACAACTTTCTTTAATGGTTTGTGATAAGATTGACGATGGTAAAAGTTTAGACAAGTACGTTGATTCAATGACTTTGCAAGTGGCAAATGACTTGATTAAAGTAATAACGACTTCTGCAAGATGGCAACAATTCGGAGTTGTAAGCGATTCTACAACTTTACAAGGGTTTACTGAGAAAGGAGGAAGCGTTCTTAATGGCTGGATGTTCAAAATAAATTTTAAAATAAAAAACGAAAATGGGTATTGTGATTTACCTATAATAGATTACGATTATGATTGATTTTCTGCAAGGCAACTGGGATAATTTGATTTTGGCAATCGGTGGAGTTGGTGCTTATTTCGGTGGGCGAAAAATTAAAAGGATTGAAGAGAAGAAAGCTGGAAGCGATGCAGTTGTTTCAATGCAGAAAGCTTATAACGAATTTGTATTAGACCAAAAAGAAAGATACAACGAATTGAAAGAGGAACTGAACTATGTTCGTGGAGAACTTAAAGAAGTTAAGCAAGAGAGCAAATCATTGAGGCAAGAGGTTCGTACTTGGAGAACAAAATACAATTCTTTAAAAAAGGAATTTGAACAATACAGAAAATCTCATTAATGAATTTAACTCCTAATTTTAGCCTAAAAGAATTTGAGTGTAAAGATGGTACTCCAGTACCACAAAAGTACATTGAAAACGTCAAAGAATTGGCTCACAATTTACAAGTGTTGAGAGATGAAATTGGATTGCCTATATCAATCAATTCAGGTTATCGTCATCCTTTTTACAATAAGAGAATCGGGGGTGCTAAGTTTAGTCAACATTTGACTGCTTCTGCGAGTGATATTGTTGTTAGGGATATTACTCCTAAGAAATTAGCCAGAACTATCTTAAAACTTATTAAAAGTGGTAAAATGAAGCAAGGAGGAGTTGGATTATACAACGGATTTGTTCATTACGATATTAGAGGAACAAAAGCGAGGTGGGATAATTCAAGCTTGTTTAATTTTTAGCAAAAAAAAGAAGCTGAACAAACGCTCAACTTCCTTTCCTATTAACCAAAACCAATAAAGTTAACAACGCTTTATCTTGACACAAATATAGTAAACTTTATGAAGTATTTTATTTTTATCTTGATTTTTTTCGCTTGTTCTCCAATTAAAAGACATCAAAGACTTGTTCGTAAATATCCCTTTGTTCATAATACTGATTCTGTAAAGTTAATTGATACAATAAGACTAACTACAAACAAGGTTAAAACAGATACCGTAGTACACGAATCTTTGTTGTTTGATACAATTATACTAACAAAAGATAATCTTTCGGTAAAAGTGCTTAAAATAAGAGATTCAGTGTATATCAATGGAGAGTGCGACACTATTTTTATTGATAAGGTTATAGAGCGAAAGATTCCAGTTAAGTATTACGAAACAAAAAACGAGATTAACACATCCTTGTTGATTTGGGTAATTAGTTTGGGATTACTGATTTTATTCTATGTTTTAAACAAGCTAAAATAACCCAATTAAAACCCAATCAAAACCGAAATTAAACCCAATCAAAAGGCATAAGATAAGATAAGAAAAGATAAGATAATACTATTTTAAGGGTTTGAGAAAAAATTATTATATTTGAAAAAATCAAAACCAATGAAAAGAGTAAGACTAACAAATCCAGAAGCAATCCATTTCGGGTTTGCATTAAAACCGAAACGAAAGGATGGGAATGCAAGGTACTTTTTGAGCGATCAAGAATTTCAAGAATTAAAAGAATTAAGGGGATTAAAAGTTGAAGTAAAAAGCAAATCCAAGTCAAACGAATACAAGCCTAAAAAAGAATTTGTTTTATCTGCTTGGAGTAAGTCAGGTAAGATGATGGAAATTGATGAATACTGCAAAGTTTACAATCTACCACGAAAAGATATTACTTCTTACAAATTGGTTAGTCATACTGGAACTCCGTTTTATAATATCGTATTCAAAGAAAATATTGTTGAAGTTGCAAAAGATGAAATTGATTTTGATAAAATTATTTCAAAGCATATTAAACCAGTTGAGGTTAATATCTCAAAGCAATACAATCAATGTGATTTTGATGTTTTAACGTATTCAGATGTTCACATAGGAATGGACACAAATTCCAAAGGGAATTCAATGTATGCAACCGAATGGAATGCTGAAGAAGTTTTAAAAGCATCAGATGAAATTGTAAATAAGGTTGTTAAGAATCAAACAAGCGATTTGCTGATTGTGGATGAACTTGGGGACTTATTGGATGGTTTTAACGGAAAAACAACAAGAGGAGGTCACGATTTGCCTCAAAATATGACTAACGAAGAAGTGTTTGATTGTGCTTTGAAGTTTAAAATGAATATACTGGATAAATTAATCTACCATTACAAAGAGATTAAATTCAACAATATTTGTAACGACAATCACGCTGGTTCTTTTGGTTACTTTGTAAACTCGGCTTTTAAAAGTTTGGCAGAGCAGAAGTATCGAAATGTAAGCGTAAAGAATTATCGTAATTTTATTAGTCATTATTTCGTGAATGATGTTTGCTTCGTTATAACTCACGGAAAAGACGATAGTACACTAAAATTTGGATTCAAACCACAACTTGACACGAAGCAGATTGAGAAGATAGACCAATATTGTAAACACAACGAGATTTACAAGAAGTCTAAAAAGATAATTTTTAAAAAAGGAGATTCACACCAAACATTATTCGATATGGCTGGAAGCGATGACTTCTACTATTACAATTACCCCGCATTAAGTCCATCTTCACAATGGGTACAGAACAATTTCAAAAAAGGAAGAAGGGGTTTTGTGATTGAATCATTTGTGGGAATTGAAAATACTATTAAACCAATATTTTTATGATTAACTTAATAAAAGGAGATTGCCTTGAGGTAATGAAAACAATTGAAGATAATAGTATTGATGCTATTATTACAGATCCACCTTATGGAACAACCGCTTGTAAATGGGATAGTGTTATAGATTTTGAGTTAATGTGGGAGCAACTTAATAGAATTATAAAGCCTAACGGTGCAATAGTTTTATTTGGAAGTGAACCGTTTTCTTCTGCTTTACGAATGAGTAATATTAAGAATTATAAGTATGATTGGATATGGCATAAAAACACAGGAGGTGGATTTGCTACTGCTAAAAAAATGCCAATGAAAAGGCATGAAATAATTTCTGTTTTTTATAATAAACTCCCTACTTATAATCCACAGTTTCAAGAATATTCAGAAGGAACTAAAAAAAGATTTAAAGATGGTGAAAAGGTAAATAGGAATAAACAAATAAAGAATAGTACTAATAAAATTAATGGTGGTTTATCTTTTGAAGGTGAGCAAGGTATTGAAATAAAAAGGGGTAAATATCCAGAAAGCGTACAAAAAATAAATAATTTAGCAAATAATAAAAGGCTTCACCCAACACAAAAACCAGTAGCATTAATGGAGTATCTAATAAAAACTTACACAAACGAAAACGAAACTGTTTTAGATTTTACAATGGGAAGTGGCTCAACTATGGTAGCGTGTCAAAACACTAATAGAAACGGAATAGGAATTGAAATGGATGACAACTATTTTGAGATAGCAAAGAAAAGAATTGAAGAAAATAAAATGAAACTATTTTAATGGATGATCTTACCAAATGTACTGGAGAGGGTTGCTTGTTGAGATACGAATGCCACAGATTCACAAAAATTGATTATTATAGTGAAGAAATTTTCTTTGTCGAAGTGCCATTTAACCATAAACTTGAAACTTGCGAGTATATTTGGAACGATAACGCTGAATGGCTTTACACTGAACTAAAAAGATTAAACAAACCAACAAACTAATGGATTTAAAAGAGCAACAACAACAATTTGAACTAATCATTGAGGAGGTTAAGCAAACAATGTTCAGAAAGGGCAATGATTACGCAAATACAGACAGATTGAGCAACTTCAAACTGGCTGGGAGTATAATTGGACTATCTGCACAACAGAACTGCTTAAGTTTGATTGCAACAAAGGTTGCAAGGCTTGGGGTATTACTTCAAGGTTCAGAACCAAACAATGAATCAATCGAAGATTCAATGATGGATTTGACTTGTTACTCAATTTTGCTCAAAATGATTCAATCTGAATCAGGAGAAATAGATCACAAATTCACGAAAGAGGAAAATTTTTAAAAGTTTTTTGTAAAAAAGTTTGCAGATATAAAAAAGGGTTGTATATTTGTAATGTAATCAAAACAAAACAACAATGATGTACACAGAAAAAATACAAAAACTGAAAGATAAATTAAACACAGTTAGAAGTAATAACGAGTACAACAAGATAGAGAAGCAAATCCTTAAATTATCTAAACAATATAATGAAAAAAATTACAAAGATATGTACTTGATTATTGACAATCAAGTTTACGGGCTTCAATGGAGAGAAAATCATATACTATAAAACAACAAATAAATACCAATAACAAAATGACAAATTTCAAAATTTACAAAAGGACAAAAGGACATTTCAAAGTTGAAGTATTAATCAATTTCGAATTCAGAGGAGAATTTGACACAACAGATTCAACATTGATTGATGATATTTCTGACTGGCTTGATGGAGCAACTGAATTCATGAACTTCGGCACAAGAGCAGAGCTTGAGTTTCACGTTAGAGAACTTGCTGGAATTGTAAGTACAACAATCGGAGGAGTTGATTTTAGCGAAAGTATTAACCAACTTTTTAACCTATAATATGAGAAAGTGCGAAGAATGTGATGGAAACACAACTACAAACGGAATCCCAAAAGACGAACCATATTGCGAGATTTGCGAGGGTTCAGGGATTTATCACTATTGGAACGATATAGAAGAAGAATTTAGTACAATGGTTAAGGACTGGGAACTAACAAAAGAGGAATTACAAATTTTAATAAATAACACAAATTTTAAAAAAATATAAATATGGCAATATTTGAACATAAACACTTCGGAACTCCAATAAGCAAGGAGCTGAGTAAATACATAATATACAATTTTGAAAAAGGAGATATTAAAGAGATTGCAGAAAAGCATTCTTACAATCCTTTGACACTTACTGCGATTATAAGAAGAAACAGAAACCTAACAGAAGCAAATGCACCAATGGTGATTGATTTATTCAGGAGATGCATCCAGAATTACAATTCAAACCAAAGAACAAAAGAGAGTGTTAACGAACTAATAGAAAAAGCAATATGATTCATCCATACATTTACGTTGGCACATTCAGAAAGTTTGTGCCATTAGGAAAGCTAACCAAAGAAGAAATTTTAAAAGTAATTTGCAGAGAATTACAGATGAATTTTGATGAGGTTAAAAATAGAAAAACAAGATTAAAGGAGTTTGTTTACGCTCGGCAATTATACTCTTATTTCGCTAAGAAATACACAAAGGAGAACTTGACCAACATCGGTAAGTTTATAAGTAAAGACCACGCAACGGTTATTCACTCAATCAAACAAGTAAACAACTTTTTAGACGTTGACAAACAAATGCAACTGCAAGTGAACAAAATAAACAATGCTTTGAATTCGAGAGTTGTGAATCATACTGCCAACAAAAGGGAGAAAATTAGCAATGAAATTATTTTGAAATATCAGAATAAATTTAGACATTGCAAATATGAAAGAATTGAAGTTTAACTTGATACGAAATTTAACTCCTGAAACAACTTCTGATTTTACGGTCAAGCAAATCGTTAAAATGACATCGGATGAGGAGTTTATCCAGTTGGCAAGAGATGAAGTAAAAGCTATTCAGTATTTCGTAAAGATAGAGTTGCCTGACTGGAACTACTGGAAGAACAAAGAACAAGATTTAATGAGGCTTATAATCAAACTTAAAAACAAATGAAAGGATATATTTACAGTGAACAAATACCAATGTTTGGACATAAAGAAATAGTTGGTTATGGAAATAATGATTTTTATGTAAAAGAAATTGACAGAGGTTTAGCAAATAAAACAATTATTAAAAACCATTATAGTAAAAAGGCTTTTAATAATTCATACATACATTTAGGTGTTTTTATAAAAAGCGAATTATTAGGTGTTTTGCAATTTGGGCATTTAATGAACCCATCAAGTGCAAATAGTACTGTTACTGGTAGTGATAGTTATAGTTGTTTAGAACTTAATAGAATGTGGTTAGATGATAAAGCAAAACGCAATAGTGAAAGTATGGCAATATCTTATAGTATAAAGTACATTAAAGGAACACATAAAAAGATAAAATGGATTCAAAGTTTTGCAGATGAACGTTGTGGTGGGTTAGGAATAGTTTACCAAGCGTGTTCTTTTCGATTTTATGGTGAGCATATAAGTGAATTTTATGTTTTAGATAATGAATATTATCATAGCACATATTTTACCAATACAAAGGGTAAAAGTTCTTCTAAAAGCAAAAAAGCAATAGAAACACGAAAAAGAATAAAAGAGTGTACAAAAGAAACTTTAAGGCAGTTTAGATACATAAAGTTTTTAGATAAAAGCTGGGTTAAGAAATG
>ENA-UZWT01004952-UZWT01004952.1-metagenome-genome-assembly--contig:-Day-1-50m-contig-4952_pt1 | contig 15245 bp, 24 predicted proteins | sample MGYA00260338_ERZ794898 | MGnify/ENA metagenome assembly ERZ794898 | reverse complement strand
AAAATGCAAATTGCTGCATATTCTTTAGCTTATTGGGAAATGAACGGAGTAAAACCAGAAGGTGGTGAAATATGGATTAGTAATGAAGCTGACGCATTTCCGCAAGTATTTGAAATGACATTTGATGATATATCATTTTACGGTAAGAAATTCCTATCATTAGTAAAAGCTTTTCATGAAAAGTATCCATTAAACGAGAATATATAAAAAAAGATTAAAACTAAATGGCAATTAAATCATTTAAGGATTTTATTAATGAAGAACTTGATCATGTAAGACACAAAAAAGTTAAACATGTAGAAGATCATGATCCAGAAGATTCTGTAAATAAAGAAGCTGAGGCTAATGCTGAAGAATATTTACAGAAAGTAGAAGAAGAATGTCCTAGGTGTGGTGAACATACAGATGATTGTCAATGCGAAGAAGAAGACCCATGGTCAACTCAGAATTATCATAGAGTACCTAAAGGTGCTGAGCATAAAGCAAAACCAAAACAAGAATTTAAAAAATAAAATCATGAGTAAATTTAACAACTTTTTTAACACACATGGAATTAAAATAGTTTTAGCATTAATGTTGCTAACTTATTTTAAATCATGTAGTATTGATTCAGAAGTAGAAAGAATCAAAAAGGAACAAAGAATTTTAACTACAGAGATTGATACATTATCAACTCAAATAGTAAATGAGGAGGAAATGATATATCTTATCAAAACAGTTCCTGCTTGGAAAACTCTAAGAATTGAAGAAATTTCTGATAAGGAAAGAATCTCTATCAATGCATTAGAAGAAAAAGAAGATTAAATGTGGCTGGCAGAGTACCTATAATTCCAGGAGTTCCTACTCCAAGTGATCCTCAATGTTCATTAACCTATTGCGGTAGAATAATTGCTCAAGTAGATTGTGTTAAGTATATAATGCAAGGTACTACCGCATGCATAGATATACAGTTATTCGGATCAGATGATTTACCTCTTAACTTAGATACCATTTGCGATATACAGATTCAGTTAACAAATGAACTAGAATGTGTAGTTGCAAATTTTTGGTGGCCTTCTATACCATCAGGATCAAAAGGATTCCTTATAGATATTTTACAGTTTACAGACACTTCAGGAGTTATACATAATGAAGGTTTAATTAGAATATGTCTATCAGCTGCATGTACAAAGGCAACTGGTCCTGGGGCAATTTCAGCAGAAATATTATTAACTGAATGCCCAGGTGGAAATACCGGAGAACCAACAGGTTCTGCTGAGGTATTTGGTATACCTTGTTTATGGGTAGCTACAATACTTGAATCTAAAATTGCTAAAAACGGTGGTGATTCAGGGTGCGGTAACAGTAGTGGATTTGTTACTGGTGTAATATAAAATAACATTATGAAAACATTAAAAGAAAAAGCAGTACATTTAAGTATAATAGGAATATTTGTTAGTTTATACTTTTTAGTTGCTACAATCTCAATGATTAATTCAGTAGCATTTTTTGATTTAAGCCATTCAGGTTTAATGTCATGGTCTTTAGCTATAGGATTTGAATTAGGCGCAGCCGCTTCTCTTGCTGCAATAATTATTTTAGATAAAACAAACAAAACAATGGTATGGGGTTTATTTTTACTTCTTACCGCATTTCAAATGATGGCAAATTCATTCCATGCATTTGTTAATTTAGAAGACTATATGGGATGGATAGAACTCTTTGGTTTAGAAGAAGAGGAGCCTATCTTTCAAAAAAGAATTTTATCAGTCGTAAGTGGAGCAGTATTACCTCTAGTTGCATTAGGCTTTATTAAATCTCTTACTGATTATATAAGACCTGCAGAAACTGTTACTGAGGAAGAAGTATTCACTGAATTAGATAAACTAAAATCTTCGGATAATGTTGCCGAAGTAATTAATGACCAACCAGTTAAAACCTCGGAAAAGGTTATTGATGATTCATCCAAGGAAAAGGAGAACAATGAAGATAGTGTACTTCCTAAAATTAATGACGCAGTTATTAATTCATCTAGGTTAAGCAAGACTGATGTCCACTATGTTGAAAGAGTCCCTAAAACAAATGATGAATCTATAGTAACAAAGCCAGGGCAAACAGAGCGAAAACATTACAACTCAAAACCTTAAGATACTAAACTCTTTTAGGTAAAAAAAATATTCGCAAATGCCAGCCAGAACATACGATGATGACGTGTTTCGTCAAAAGAGAATTGTAAAAAATCCAATTAAATTTAATGTATCCTTAAACGAGGAACAAAAATCAGCAAAAGAACAAATTTTAAATAATACTGTAACGGTATTAGCAGGTAAAGCCGGTAGTGGTAAAACTCTATTAGCTTGTCAAGTAGCATTAGACGGTCTCTTCAGAAGACATTATGAAAAAATTATAATTACCAGACCAACCGTATCAAAAGAAGAGATAGGATTCTTACCTGGTGACTTACATCAGAAAATGGATCCATGGGTTCAACCAATTTATCAAAATATGTATTTACTTTATGGAAAGGAACGAGTAGAACCTTTTATAAAAGAAGGAAAGATAGAAATTGTACCAGTTGCATTTATGAGAGGTAGAACATTTTTAGATAGTTGTGTTATTGTAGATGAAGCTCAGAATGTTACTATGAATCAAATGGAAATGATTGCCACAAGGATAGGTCTAAGGTCTAAGATGATTGTATGTGGAGATGATGGACAAGTAGATTTAAAAAATAGAAGAGATTCAGGTTTTAAATTCTTATATAATTTAGGTAAGAAAGTAAAGAATGTCTGTTCTGTTACTTTATTTAAAAATCATAGAGATCCAGTAGTAGACGACTTAATTGAAGTATATGAAGAATACTATGAAAAAAGAAATAAAAAGAAATAGCATTATGAGTGAAACTGTTAAATGCCCAAATTGTGGGGCAAATTATGGGGTTACCGTAGTCCCACAGGAACCAACATCTGAATCCAATTATCTTTGGATATTTGATAATGGTCATGGTGGTATAATAGACGGTGTATACCAAACTGCTGGTAAAAGGTCTCCTTTATGGCCAGATGGCGAAATATTATATGAAGGTGAATTTAATCGAGGAATCGTTGCTAGGCTAATGAAATTGTGTTTGGCTGCAGGGATTGAATGTATTGATCTAGTAGATACACAAGAAGATATGCCTTTATCGGAACGCACGGATAAAGCTAATGACATTTATCGAAAACAACAAGATAAAGATGGCAAGCCGTGTATTTATGTTTCAATCCATGCAAATGGGTTTGATGATGAATCCGCGAATGGCTGGTCTGTGTATACTTCTGAAGGTGAAACTAAATCTGATAAGATAGCATCTGTTTTATTAGAAAAAGCAACGGCCGAATTCCCAGATGAAAAAATGAGAGGTCAAAAAGAATCTAATTTTTGGGTGTTAAGAAAAACTGTTATGCCTGCTATTTTAAGTGAAAACTTCTTTATGACCAACTCTGAAAATTGTCACAAGTATTTACTAAGTGAGAGCGGTAGAGATAGGATTGCTAAAATTCATTTTGAAATGATTAAGGAAATTGAAAATACAAAAATAGTATAATTGACACAATGTCATAAGCAAACATAGAAAGATGACAATATTTCCGAAAAACCGTGCTAATTCACTTATGGCACGGTTTTTTCAGTAGTATAATAAATAAGGAACTAATCCTTGTTATAACTAAAAATTAATTAAACTATGTTTACATTTAAATCAAATTTTGATGAGATCCTAAAGGACCATCCGTTTTGGGGAGAATTAGATAAAATCAAAAATCCCTTTAAAGAATACCGCTTCGATAAAGAAGATGGTAAATACATTTTAGAAATGCCAGTTCCTGGTTTTGATAAAGAAGATATTAAAATTAAGCTTATTAAGAATGACTTAAGTGTTGTAATTGAAAGTGAAGATAACCAATGGACTCCACCTTTAAATAAAAGGTTTGGTTTGCCTGATGATTTTGATAGAAAGAAAATTAAAGCCAAAGTAGAAAAAGGTATACTATATGTTACTATACCAACAAAGAAAGATTTAGAAAATGATATTGAAATATTGTGAAACTAAATTAATTTAAGGTATATAATAATAAACAAATTTATAAATTATGTCACAAGAAATTAACGAGACTCAAGAAATGAATCAAGGACAAGCAGTAAACGTTCTTATTCAAGCTGCAAGAATTGCTCAACAGAAAGGTGCATTTACATTAGAAGATGCTGAAATGGTATCAAAGGCTATAAAAGTTTTTATTCCACCAGTAAATGAAAATGAAAATGAAACTGCTGATGCTGCAATGAATGAAGAAGTAACAGAATCAACTGAACCTGTTGTAATGAAAGTTGAAAAAGTTAAATAAACTTACTTCCTATTAAGTAAAGGAGAGAGGATTTAAATCCTCTCTTTTTAGTATGAATAAATAAAAAAATACTTAGTATCATGAGAGCGCGTAAAATTAGGAGAGTAGAAATTAAACCTAAGAACAGTAGAATAACTATGGTTAAAAACCGTTCCGGTAAACTTGTGCCTTCAATCTCTAAAGATGCTACATTATCAAACGTACATAAACAGTATTTTTCAGAGAGTGCTCATTTAATGAAAAACATTGTCTTTGTTGCCTATTATACATTTAATACACCGTATGAAGAAGAGGCTAAGAAATTAAGAGATTCTTTAAAAAACCTAAACTTGTTACACGATGTAGTACCAGTTCCTAGTATAGGGGATTGGCAAGCTAACACTAGATTTAAAGTTAAGTTTTTACAAGATATGTTAAAGAAACATAAAGGAAAAAATATAGTGTATGTTGATGTTGATGCTATCGTACATTCAATTCCTATTCACTTCAAAGATTATAAATGTGATATAGGTATTAGATACCAAGATTTTAGGTGGAGAGCAAACGAGCCGTTAAGCGGTACTATATTTTTAGCAAACAATGAAAAGGTTATGAAGGTTTGCGAAGAGTGGGATAAAATAAATGTAAAAGAAAAAAACAATAGAAGCAACTTAGAACAGTGGAATTTAGGCAGCGCTATTGAACACTTAAAAAAGGATTTAAACCTAGATGTAAAAAACTTACCACCTGAATATACTTTTATATTTGATTCTATGAAAGTAATGTATCCTAAGATAATTCCTGTCATTGAACATTTTCAGGCAAGCAGACAAAATAGGAATTAACAATGAGAAAAAGAAAAATAAGAAAGATTATTGTACCAAAGCGGCAGCCTGCAAACCTACCTAAGAAAACTATAAAGAAAAAGACTTTTGTACGCCCACTCAATCAATCCCATAATCGAGTTAAGGGAAGTGAACTTGCTACATGTAACATACTAAACTCTTCTGTAATTATTCCTACTAAAAAAAGCCATCGTGTATTTATTGTTGGTGGTGGTCCAAGTATTAATAGCATTCAATTAGATAATTTAAAAAATGAAGATACTATATGTGTTAATGCTGCTGTAAATTTTGTACCTAATCCTACTTATTTTATTACGATGGATTATAGTTACTTTGATCCTAAAAGAAAAATAAATACAGTTGATGATGTAATTAAAAAATCTCAATATTCATATTTTATACTTAATACACAGAATGGCAATATTAAAAATGTAAACAATCAAATAACTGATGTTAGGCATAATTTTGTATATAAAGACTTAGATAAATTTAATAGAGTCATCCCTTCATCATTACGTTCAGATGAAAAGACCGGGTTTGGGCTAGATATTAATAATTTCTCTCATGGTGATAATAGTGGCTTTTGTGCTATTCAGTTAGCAATCCTTTTAGGATATGAAGAAATTTATTTGGTAGGATATGATTTAGATACATCTCCAGATGAAACACATTTTCATAAATTATATGATAAAAATAGTCTTGGGTTTAAAAATAAAGTTTCCAGATATCGAGACGTTATAGCACATAGTATTGACTTATTAAATAAATCCGAAAGTAAGTCAAAAATAATGTCGATAACCCCCACGGCATTATCCAATGTAGAAGAAATTAACTTAAGTAAGGTTCAGCTAAATTCAATAACATATACAGAATCAAAAAAATATGTAGTAGTTTCATACTATACAATTAATACTCCGTACGAGCAAGAAGCCGCCAAGCTCAGAAATTCTTTAGAAAAATTAAAAGTACCTTATGATATAGTAGGGGTTCCAAATTTAGGTGATTGGCAATTAAATACTAGATTTAAGGCAAGGTTTATGCAAGATATGCTAAGAAAGCATAAAGAAAAAAATATTGTTTGGGTAGATAGTGATGCGGTTATTCACTCATACCCTGACTTATTTGATTCTTATTCCTGTGATGTAGCAGTACGGTGGCAAGATTTTAGATGGAGAAAAAATGAATGTTTAAGTGGAACTATATACTTAGCAAACAATCCACGAACATTAGAATTATGTCAGAGGTGGGAAGGCAATAATACATCCGAAGGCCCAGGTGCAAAAACTTTTGAGCAATGGAATTTAGGAAAGGCTATTGAAGACATGAGGAATGAAGGAAAAATTAAAGATGAAAATTTACCACCAGAATATACTATGATTTTTGATAGTATGAGACAGATGTACCCTAATATAAACCCGATAATTGAACATTTTCAAGCAAGTAGAAAATTTAAAAACAGAGTATGATGGAAGAAAGAGTAACAATATTAATCCCAACACATAATAGAGGAGACTTAGTAGGAAAGACAATTATGAATTGTTTTAAACAAACCTATAAAGATTTTAAAATTTTAATTTATGATGATGGAAGTACTGATAATACTTCTACTATTATTAAAAAATTGCAGCTTAGTTTTCCTAATAGAATTCAATATCTTAAAAGTAAGAGTAACCACGGAATAGGTTACGCCAGGCATGAATTATTAAAGAATCTTTCTACTGAATTTGGTGTTTGGCTAGACAGTGATGATTATATGAAAATCGATAGGCTAGCCAAATGTATTAATTACTTAGATTCTAATCCTAGTGTTGATATTGTTTTTTCTTATATTAAAAGATTCCATGAAGGAAATAAAGGAGCATTTACTCCAACGGGTGATGAGATTAAAATTGATGTTTCTACTTATGATAAAACTAATTATAGAAGCTTACATTCTAATACTGCTTGTGCTACTGCATTCTTTAGAAAAAGTTTACAAAAGCATGAAGTTGTTCCATTAAGATATGGTAGTGAAGATGTTTTATGGTTATGGAAATTATTAAATGCTGATATTAAAGTTGGACAAATAAATGAAGCTTTATATTTTTATCGTTCACATAGGGAAAGATTAGGTATACAGAAAATGAAATTAAATAAAGAAGATAAAATACCTGAAGAAATTATAATTCATCAAAAAATAAAAGAATATAGAAATGGATAATACAATATATGCAAGATGGTATAAACATACACCTAACTGGGGAGATGCGTTAAATAAAGTAATGATTGAAAGAATATCAGGTAAAAAACTTAAATGGGTTAATACTAATGATGGTAATACAAAAGAGAAATATATTGTATTAGGAAGTATTTTACAGTGGGCAGATGAACATACTATTTTATGGGGTCCAGGTTTTATAGGAAATGATCGTAGATTATCTAAAAAACCAAAAAAGATTTGTGCTGTAAGAGGCCCTCTTACTAGAGAAATAATTATAAATCAAGGATTTGATTGTCCTGAAGTTTATGGGGACCCTGCTTTACTTTATCCAAGATTTTATAAACCAAGAGGTATTGTAAAAAAACATAAGATAGGAATTATTCCTCATTATATTGATGCAGATAACCCATGGATTAAAAGATTAAGACGGCATGGCATTAAAATAATTAATATATTAGATCCTATTAACAAAGTTGTGGATGAAATATTAGAATGTGAAATGATAGCCGCAAGTTCTTTGCATGGTATTATTGCAGCTGATGCTTATGGTGTACCTTCTACTTGGATAGAATTATCTGATAAAGTTATTGGTAAAGGATTTAAGTTTAGGGATTACTTTATGTCTGTGGGTAGAAAAGATAGAGAACCTTTAAGAGTAAATGAAACTACTAAATTAAAAGAAGTTTATGATAAATTTTATGACTATAAGATTAATATAGACTTAGATAAATTATGGGCAGCTTGCCCTTTTAGAAAATAAATTAGGTTATGAATAATTATAAAATAAGAATAAACTTTTCTCATCATTATACTAAGCATATTTTAGTAGCATTAAAAACTACTGGTGCTGATATAGAACATGATCCTAGTATTAAACCGGAATTTATTTATGTTAATGATGAATTGGTTGGTTATATTGCATGGTGGGATTCTATTAAGTTTACCCCAGCTAATCTTAAGGATATGGCAGAGCATGATTTTAAAATTATTTTTAAATTTCATTACAGTCCTAATGTTATGGATTATTCAATATATGGTAAGTACGAAGATAGAATAGTTCCATGTGGATTATGGAGAACCTGGGAGACTGAAGATTCTAATTATAAATGGGATAAGAATAATATACTTAATAGACCAAGACCTATTGATCTTACTGCTCAAATGAGACATATTAATTCGAGTAAACAATGGTGGCCATGGTCTCATGTAAGATTTAAACTTAAAAAGATTGCAGAGGATATGAATAAGAGAGGATTTAATACTTCTTTTAAAATGATAAATAGAAAGGCTTATGAGAAAAGATTATTAGATACTAATGCAGCTTTTATCTGGAGTGCTACATCATACTTAGGCTGGAAAGTATGTGAATTTTTAGAACAAGGTGTTATAATGATAACAGAGCCATTAGGTAAAGATTATCCATTATGTAATGATGTTATATTAGAAGATAATATTCATTGTGTATTTTGTGATGATCCTAATAAATTTGAAGATACTGTTAAAAAACTATTAGCAGATCCTCAGAGAATTAGAAGAATAAGAAAAAATATCTTGGATCTTTGGGAAAGAAAATTAACACAAAAACACGTAGGAAAATGGTATTATAACAAAATAATAAAAACTTACGAATTATTAAATAAAAATACATGAGTTTTTTAAAGCCTAATATTACCAGAAGTAAATCCATAAAAAATATTACTGATGCTATAGATAATGAAAAGCCATTTCTGTTTACTAGATTTGGTGATGGTGAGGTATGGTTATTAATGAAAAGATTTAATCAGAAAAGAATCAATAGAATTAAAACTAATTGGCAAGTTACTGATTCAAATTATCGTGAAATTGCTGCAAGAGTTAGAAAGGAATTAATAGAATCTTTTAATAATTCTAATATGGCTGGCTTTATGAATGAAAACCCTTTAGAATATGGAGTTAGCATAAAGTATAAACCTGATGTATGGTCTATAAGAAAGGATCATGCTAAAACTATAGGAATGCATAATAATAATATTACTTCTCATCTATTAACTAGAGGTAATGAGTTAGGTGATCCTAATAATTTTAAAAAAATACTAAAAGGTAAACCTATTCATATAATATCACCTAATGCTGATCTATTAGCAGAAAAAAAATTATCAAACATATTAGGTTGCAATATTACATATACAAAAGTAACGGTAAACCCTAACAGCGCAATATATCAAAAAGAAAAATTAAAGAAGGAATTAGATAAGATAGAAGAAAGCATTGTACTTTACGGTTGCGCGGCCAGTGGAAAGTGGATTGGTAACTATTTAAAAATTAATCATGGTAAAGTATGTTTAGATTTTGGTGCTACTTTAGATGCGTGGGCAGGTATTATAAGTAGACCATGGTTTAAAACCTCCCAAAAGCATTTATTAATCAAAAAATAAACTAAAAATATGATAGCCAACACAGCAAATATTCATCCTCTTGCTTACATTGAGCCAAATGTAGAGATAGGAGCCAACACAAAAATAGGACCATTTTGTATTGTTAGAAGCGGTGCAAAAATAGGATCCAACTGTAAGTTTACAGCATATTGTGAAATTAGAGAAAATGTAATAATTGGAGATGGTACAACAATGGGAAGTAGGTGTACTATTTCGGCTAATGCAACTATAGGAAAAAATACAACTATTAAGTATGGTTTTGTTTTAACTGATACTCCTAATCTTAAAGATGGTGGTTTTAAATCAGTAAAAGGAATTGGGGATAATGTTTTAATTGGGGCTAATGTAACTCTTATGCCTAGTTTTAGTATAGGTGATAATTCTATTATTGGGGCATGTTCACAAGTTAGAGCAAATGTACCTTCTAATCAAATATGGTATGGCTCACCTGCTAAATTTTACAAAGAAAATGAATAAACATCTTTCTATATTAAAAAATGCTAGTGAAGGTTCTATTACTTATTATACAGGTAATAAATTTGAACATGTTTCTCATTTAAAGAATTGTACTTTAATTTCTAATCAACAATTTAAAGGTTTAAAAAATGTTAATCAAATTGTTACAAAAGATCCACAATTATATTTTTATAAACTATCATCTGAGTATAAAGAAGATTATTTAGATAATGATAGTTTAGAATTTAATTTACATTATAAAGCTTATATTCATAAAGATGCCCAAATAGGTAACAATGTAAAAATTGGAGCCGGTTCTATTATTGGAAATTGTATAATTGAGGATGATGTTAATATCCATTGTAATGTTGTGGTATATGCTAAATCTTATATTAAATCTGGTACTATTATTGAATCTAATACCACAATTGGCGGTACTGGTGTAATGTGGGTATGGGATAAAAATAAACGAGTATACTTAGAACAATTAGGTAATGTTATTATTGGAAGTAATTGTCGTATTGGATCTCAATGTCAAATAGTAAGAGGTAGCGCTAATGAATCTACGATTATAGGAGAAGGTACTTGTATGGCTCATGGAACTCTTATTGGCCACGGTTGTCAAATAGGTAAATATGTTCACATGGCTAATGGTGTTAAGTTAGGAGGTAGCGTTGTGATATCAGATTACAACTTTATTGGCTCTGGTGCTATTATAAGTGCCAGAGTTAAATTATTAGCAAATGATATTATTCTAGGATCTGGTTCTGTGGCTGCTAAAGATTTAACAACACCAGGAGTTTTTGTAGGATCACCTGCTAAATTTATAAAGAAATCAACTGGCAAATTATCTGGTGTGCCTACATGGAGAAAATTATGAAAGAAGACATTAAAAAGATTTTAGAAAAGGAAATTGAAGCCATCGGAAACATTCCTTTAGATAATAATTATCAAGGTGCTGTTGATCTAATTGCAGGCTGTAATAAATTAGTAACTTCAGGAATGGGTAAAGCTGGCCAAATTGCTTTAAACATTTCAACTACATTTAGTTCAACTGGGACACCATCAGTTTATTTACATCCTAGTGAAGCACAGCATGGAGATTTAGGAATTTTACAAAATATGGATGTTTTACTTTTACTTTCTAATTCAGGTAAGACTAGAGAAATTTTAGAATTAATAAAACTAGCAAAAAACATATACCCTCATATATACATAATCAGTATAACAGGTAAAAAGGAAAGTGATCTATGTAAAGAGTCTGATATTTGTTTACATATAGGAGATGCAGAAGAAATTTGCCCATTAGGATTAACACCAACAATATCAACTACTCTTATGACGGTTATGGGTGATATCCTAGTAGTAGAAACAATGAAGGAAAAAGAATTTACAAAGAAAGAATATTCTAAGAGACACCATAGTGGGTATCTTGGTCAAAAAAGTAAAGAACAATAATGAAAATATTTTGTATAGGATATAATAAAACAGGTTCTACGTCATTATATCATTCTATTCTTAATTTAGGGGTTAGAGGTGATTTAAGTACAATGGAAGAAGGTGAATTTTTAATGTATGATGTAGCCGAAGGTAATGTTAATAATGTCATCGACTGGATTGAAAAAAGAAATGATGTAGACTTATTTAAGGATGTCCCTTTCAGTCTTCCTTATGTTTGGAAATTACTTTATGAAAAGTATCCTAATGCAATTTATATTTTAAGTGAGAGGGATTCCAGCGAACAGTGGTATAACTCAATTTATAAATTTCATACTCAATTCTATAATTTTTCACCTAATCCAACGTGGGATGAAGTCTCTAAGGCAGACTACAGATATTTAAGAAACGATCTTAAAGGCGGTTGTTTGTATGACTATATGTCTTATACATTTGGTAAAGAAGAGGTTCCTTATGATAAAGATAAACTTATAGCTTCATATGAGTCGCATAATAATGAAGTTAAAGAATTTTTTAAAGATAAGAATAATTTTATTTCTGTTAATGTTTCTAATGATAATGACTACTTAAAATTATGTTCATTTTTAGGTAAAGATCCTACTGATAATAAATTCTTAAGACTTAAAGTAACTAAAAAATAGACACATGGTAAACAATAAAGTAATTGCAATAATTCCAGCAAGATGGGCATCCACTAGGTTGCCAGGTAAACCGTTGGTAGATATTAATGGTAAGACAATGATACAGTGGGTTTATGAAGCTGTTAAAAAATCTGATGTAGACAAAGTTATAATAGCTACCGATCATACTGATATATTAAATGAAGTAAAAAGATTTGGTGGAGAAGGTATTATGACTGATGTAAAGCATAGGACTGGTACTGAAAGAGTATTAGAAGCTTATCAACATTATAAAGATGATTATGAATATGTAATTAATATTCAAGGAGATGAACCTATAATAAATGAAAATGATATTAATCTCTTAATTTCTGTACTTAAAAACAACCCTCTTAATATTGCAACCTTAGTAGGTTCATTAACAAAACCACAAGCAAGTGATAGGAATACAGTAAAAGCATTACTTGATAATAATAAAATAATAATGTTTACAAGGAGTCCTGTTTTTACCACCAATTCATTATATGTTAAAAGACATATAGGAATTTACGGATTCAGTAAGGTAATGACAGAAAAGATTGATAAAAACGTTATGATTCAAACCTCTAATGAAATAGTAGAAAACTTAGAACAGATACGATGGGGTGATAATGGAATAAGTTTTAATTATGCTAGAGCAGCCGGTTTATATAAAGGTATAGATACACAAAAAGATTTAGATTATGTCCGTACATTCTTAAACTAATAATAAAAAAGCTATATAATAATAAATCACTATTATGAAAAATCAAGGAAAGTCCAATAAGCAATTAAAAGATTCATACATTGGAGCATCTATAGGAATGGTAGGAATATTTATAATGTTAATATATTTAGTATTAAGCTAATGAAAAAGGAACAAGTAAATACAGCAAACTTAGATTTAAGTAGTACAACAGCAATCAAGTGCGAGGAATGTGGTAACCATACATTTAAACCTATTTTCTTTTTAAGAAAAATAAGTAGGTTTTTAACTGGTGAAGATGCTGATAGAATACTACCTATAGACAGTTTATGCTGCGTAGAATGTAATCATGTAAATTTAGAATTTGCACCACCGATTGTAAAACAAGAAAAAAATAATAAACAACAAAATAATAAAAAAGAAGATGAGTAAAGAAACTGAAACTAAAGTAGTTGAAATGACTACAGCTGAAGCTCCACAAACATTAGAGCAGTTAAAAGCAAAAGAATCTGAATTAGATCAAATTAATGAAGATCTGATTAAAGAAATGCAAGTAAGAGAATATGAAATTGATTTTAAAACTAAAAAGGTTTTTGATAAATTATTAAAATTCTTAGAGAAAGATGCACCTTGGGGTCATACTACTGCCACAGGTTTAATTATGCTATATCATAATTTAAGAGAAGCTAAAGAAGTAGTAAAAGATAAGGATTTTAAAGGTTTAGTACCAGTAAGATCTACTAGTGTTACTATTCTTTGGCAAATGGTTACTAAAATGACAGGTAATGGTTTTTATGAAGCTAAATCATTCGTTGAATTAATGGCTAATGTAGGTGAATCATTATCAACCGCAGTCCAAAAGGTACAAGAAGATAACCAAGCTCTTAGAGACAATCATGCTGAACTTGCAAAGGTTCAACAAGAAATTGATCAATTATCTGTTGAAGGACCTTCTGAAAAGTAATGGGATTCCACAAAAGACATATAAACAACGAACAGGTTATTGATTTATATAAATCTGGGGGAGTAGAAAATGTTATTAAATGGTTTACTGGCAAGGTTGATGCTCTTATCTTAGAGGGAGGTCTTGCCAGTAACATTAACTCTATTTTATGCGATCCTGACTGGACAGTATTTGGTTCAGTCAAAATAAATGAGGAAATCGTTAGCTTAATTAATAAAGAATTAGGTATAGAGGAACTCCGCACTTAATATTTTACTTTTTGCTAATGAATAAATAAAAAAATACAACTTTTATGAAATTCGTTAGAGACTTTAAACAATTTATTACAGAGAAGAAAAAAGAAAGCTTTGAAGATAATATTAAAGACCATGGATATTTTAAAGATTTATCCACTTCCACCTCAAGGAAGAAGGCAGACCAAATGAAAGATCAAGCTTCTAAAGCTGATGATGATCCATCTGCCTATAAAGAATTACCTGGAGATACCAAAGGTAAAAAACTTTTAAAGAAATCTAAACACACTAAAGCTTTTGATGATTTATATGCTGAAGGATTAGAAGAAATGATAATCAACGAAGGTGTAATGAGTGAACTACATATAATGATGGAGGAAGCTAAAAACTTTGCAGAATTTAAGAAAAGATTCTATAAAGAATTTAGTGATAAAGTTAAACCTAATAAAGATTTAGATAATTGGTTAAAAGAACTTTATTCTGATGGGTTAGGCGAATCTTTAGATGAAAAGGCTAGTGGTGATCGTGGACCTATAGGCGGTAAAGGAATAGAAACTGGTCTCAAGAATAAATCAAAACAAACTGGAGTATCATTGCCTCTATTAAGATTAGTAATGAGAAGAGGTATGGCTGCATGGAAAGCAGGTCATAGACCTGGTGCTGGCCAAGAACAGTGGGGTTATGCTAGAGTTAATTCATTTTTAACTAAAGCACCTGGTACTTGGGGTAGGCCATTAGATGATCCTAAAAAGAATGGACCTAAAGGTTCTTATGGAGCTGATGCTGATATTGCTAAAGAAGTAATAAAGAAAGGTGAAGATAAGAAATTAAAAACAACAGGGTTACCTAAATAATATGAAATTTGTAAAAGGCTTTAAAGATTTTGATAAAGTATCTGAAGAACTTAAATACCATATAGATAATGGATTAGGTTTAGATGATACTGTTTTCCGTTTAGGTTCAGATGCTCATGCTAAATTATTTGAAGAAG
>ENA-UZWT01008680-UZWT01008680.1-metagenome-genome-assembly--contig:-Day-1-50m-contig-8680_pt1 | contig 15447 bp, 18 predicted proteins | sample MGYA00260338_ERZ794898 | MGnify/ENA metagenome assembly ERZ794898 | reverse complement strand
ACTCTTTGAATTTAACGATGCGTTCACACAGGCACAATTTAGAAACCTAGTTGAACCATTCCTCAGAGATGTACAGGGACGTAGAGGTATTACAGACTTCTCAGTTGTTGCAGATGAAACGAACAACACAGGTGAAGTAATTGATAGAAATGAGTTTGTTGCAGATATCTTCATCAAACCAGCTCGTTCAATTAACTTTATTCAACTTAACTTTGTCGCCGTAAGAACTGGTGTGGCATTTAGTGAGATAGGAGGTTAATCATGGCTAGTATTGACGATTTTAAATCAAATCTCCGTGGCGGTGGTGCAAGAGCTAATCAGTATCGTGTAATTATGAGTACGCCAGGAGCAATTGCAACTGGATTAGATGCAACTAGAACACAATATATGGTAAAGGCAACATCGTTGCCTGGCCAAACAATCCCAGAAGTGACTGTTAACTTTAGAGGAAGACAATTATTCCTTGCTGGTGACAGAACATTTGAGACATGGACAACTACAGTAATCAACGACACTGATTTCATGGTTCGTAACGCAATGGAGCGTTGGATGAATGCAATTAATGATCTTGAAGAAAATACTGGATTGACAAATGTTTCAGATTACACTGCTCAATTAGTAGTACAACAGTTGGACAGAGATGACAGAATTTTGAAGAGTTATACTCTAAGAAACTGTTGGCCAACTATAATCGCTCCGATTGAGTTGTCATATGACACTGTAAGTGATATTGAATCCTTTGATGTAACTTGGAGATACACAAGTTTCTCCGCTAGTTCGGTATAAGTAACCTTTTTAAAACCTACTAAATAGTTGGGTAAAATTAGGAGAATTATAGTATGGCTGAACTTTTTGGTTTCAGAATCACAAGAGCAAATCAGGATGGGGGTAGTGATGCATTCACTGCTCCCTCTACTGATGACGGCACGTTTGATGTAGTATCTGGTGGAGGACATTATGCTTCTATCCNNNTATCGTGACATTGCACAACAACCAGAGTGTGATAGTGCAATTGAAGATATTGTGAATGAGGCGATTGTATCAGATGAACGTGATCAATCAGTCTCAGTCTCCCTCGACAGGTTAGATCTTTCCCCAAAAATCAAATCTAAAATTCGTGAAGAATTCAACGAAGTCCTAAGACTTATGGATTTCAATGCAAAAGGACACGATATTTTTAGACGTTGGTATGTGGATGGAAGACTATACTATCACAAGGTAATTGACACAAAGTCTCCCCGAAAGGGGATGCAAGAAGTTCGTTACGTTGACCCTCGTAAGATTAAGAAGGTCAGAGAACAACGAAAAGAAAAAGATCAAAAGACAGGATTGGATATGGTTAAGGCCATTGAAGATTTCTATCTTTATAATGAAAAAGGTTTAGATGGTGCAGCTGGTACTTCCAGTGGAGTAAAGATTACTTCTGATTCTATCGCATACTGTCCATCAGGACTTGTAGATATGCACAAGGGTACAGTGCTTTCACATTTAAACAAAGCAATTAAACCTGTCAATCAGTTGCGTATGATTGAAGATGCATTAGTAGTATATCGCATCTCTCGGGCGCCTGAAAGACGTATCTTCTACATTGATGTTGGTAACTTGCCTAAAATGAAGGCAGAAGCATACCTCAAAGATGTGATGAATCGTTATCGTAACAAAATGGTTTACGATGCACGAACTGGTGAAATCAGAGATGATAGAAATCATATGTCAATGTTGGAAGACTTCTGGTTGCCTCGTAGAGAAGGTGGTAGAGGTACAGAGATTACAACTTTGCCAGGCGGTTCAAACCTTGGTGAGATTGATGATATCACATACTTCCAGAAAAAATTATATCGCTCATTGAACGTACCAGTATCCAGACTTGCAGAAGAGTCAGGATTCCAGATTGGACGTTCTGATAACATTACTCGTGATGAACTTAAATTTACTAAGTTCGTACAAAGACTTCGTAAGAAGTTTACAGTTCTATTTGCAGATATGTTAAGAACACAGCTTTTACTTAAAGGTGTTATCGCATTAGAAGAGTGGGATTCATTTAAAGAACATATACAGTTCGACTTCCTACAGGATGGACACTTTGCAGAGTTAAAGAATGCAGAGATACTTAGAGAAAGATTAGATATGCTTGGACAAATCGAATCTTATGTAGGAACATACTTCTCACAAGAATACGTTAGAAAACAGATTCTTCGTATGACTGATGAGGAAATTACAGACATTGAAGCTCAAATCAAAGATGAGGGTGGAGATGATGAGATGGGTGCAGACGATGGTATGTTTGCAAACAACAATCCAGAAGAAGGAGATAGATAATGGACAAAGTAAAAGATTTTGTAGATTCTATTGCATCAGGTGATAACCTTGCAGCAGAAACTCATTTTAATAATGCACTTGCTGATAAAGTTGGTAGCGCATTAGAAACTAAGCGTGTTGATGTGGCGCAGACATTTGTGACACACCACATTCCAGAGGCAGAAGAAGATAGTGAGTAAAACCCTTTCAGAGTTTAAACAAGAGCTCCCAGAAAAGGATGAGCACAAATCGTCTAAGGAGTATAAGAAATTATCTCCGCAGATGAAGAAGGCTATTGACGCTATTTTTAAGGAAATGGATTCTAAACCTACAGATTTCCTAAATACCTTTGAAAAGACTATAAATAGTGTTTCTAAGAAGTTCAAAGTACCTACTAAGGCACTTATGGGTTACTTCGAAAAAGAAATGCTTACAATTTAGGGAAGAGTAATATGAAAGTTTTAGGAGCAGAAGTCGCCCTCGCAACTGGTAGTACAGGTTTAACATCTACTGGTGCTGCATGGGTATTTAATACTGGTTCAGCTGGTTTAGTAACAGTTCGTAATGCTGATGACGATGCAGATATCGGAACAATTCGTGTTCCTGCTGGTGGAGGAATTAAAATTCACTTAGAAGCTGGACAAGGGTTGCGTGGTGCGTCTACTATAAAGGCAACACCAATCGGAAATTCGGGGTACTAATATGAAACTTATTGCTGAACAAATCCAAGATGTAGAATACATCATCGAAGAGAAAGATGATGGAAAGAAAGACATGAAGATCAAAGGTATCTTCATGCAGGCAGACATGAAAAACCGTAATGGTCGTGTCTACCCAATGAACGTGTTACAAAAAGAAGTTACACGTTATAACAAAGAATTTGTTGCTGAAGGTCGTGCGTTTGGGGAACTGGGTCATCCAGAAGGCCCTACTGTCAATCTTGACAGAGTATCGCACATGATCACAAAACTGGAAGCGGATGGAAAGAACTTCGTTGGTGAGGCAAAACTCTTGTCTACTCCTATGGGGGAAATTGCGAAAGCACTAATTAAGGATGGTGGTAAACTTGGTGTCTCTTCAAGAGGCATGGGTTCTATCGAATCTAGAAGTGGTGCGAACTATGTGAAAGATGATTTTTATCTTGCCACTGCGGCAGATATTGTTGCAGACCCTTCTGCACCTCAAGCCTTCGTTGAAGGTATTATGGAAGGTAAAGAATGGATTTGGAACAACGGTATCCTACGAGAAGTAGATATCAATGGAATCAAAAATGATATAAATGAGGGCGTAAGAAAGAGACAGTCAAATGTTTCCGCATTAGCCTTCGCAAAATTTATGTCAAAACTTTAATTATTATAAATATGATTATGATAAGACAAAACCAATCAAGGAGATCCCAATGTCAGAACTAGACAAGACAATTGAGGAACTAGAGGCGGAAGTCAGTGCAGAGCTTGAAGAAGCAAAAGCACCTGGCGCATCTGCTGGTAAAGGTGACTCAATGGAAAAGGCCGATGGGGAAGTAGAAGATTTGGGTAAAGCTGTCGTTGATCCAGAATCAAAGGACAGTGCTGGTAAGAAGGCGTCTGCAAAAGTTAAGAAAGCTGCAGAACCTAAAGCCGGTGCAACCAAAGAAGAAATCGAACTAGAAGGCGAAGAGCTTGAAGAAGGTAAGATGACGAAGAAAGATACACTTGCTGCAATGTATTCCGAAATGGAAAAAATGAATGCAAAAGATCTTAAAGCGTCATACGACAAGCTTATGAAGAAAGAAGAAGAAGAAGATGAGGATGACAAAGAAGAAGTAGATGAATCTACTTTGGAAGACCGTCTTTCATCTGTAGATGTTTCTGAAGACGTTACTGCCCTTACACAAGGTGAAGAACTTTCTGAAGAATTCAAAGAAAAAGCATCCACAATCTTTGAAGCTGCTGTAAAATCAAAACTTCGTTCAGAAGTTGCGAGAATTGAAGAAGCTAAAGTGCAAGAGATTGCAGAAGAAGTTGCTTCAGTACGCAGTGAGTTGACTGAAAAAGTTGACGCATACATGAACTACGTTGTAGAAGAGTGGATGAAAGAGAACGAAATCGCTATTGAGCGTGGACTCAAGGGTGAAATCGCAGAAGACTTTATTTCTGGACTGAAATCATTGTTCGAAGAACATTACATTGATGTACCAGATGAAAAGTATGATATCTTAGGAACTCAGTCTGTAAAGATTGATGAACTAGAAGCAAAGTTGAATGAACAAATCGAAAAATCTGCTGCACTGAAAAGTGAAAAAGATGTTTTGGTTCGTGAATCAGTTTTCGCTGATGTCGCTTCTGACCTTGCAGATACAGAAATTGAAAAATTTAAGTCTCTTGCAGAAGATGTAGAGTTTACAACTGAAGAATCTTTCAGTGAAAAACTCGAAACGCTCAAGGAAAGCTACTTTCCAAAGGCAACAACTGTCGCTGAATCAGTAGATGCTGTTGATGAAAATCAGGCTTCTTTTGATACAACTGGCGCTATGAGTGCTTATATGAGTGCAATTAGCAGAAATGTAAAGCGTGCAAAATAACGATGAAAGATTCGTTTTTTATAAATATTATTAGAAAACCTAACAAGGAGAAATAACAATGTTCCAGACAGAACATCTACAGGAAAAGTGGCAGCCAGTCCTAGAACACAATGATCTTCCAGAGATCAAAGATTCTTATAAGAAAGCGGTAACTACTGTAATCCTAGAAAACCAAGAAAAAGCACTTCGTGAGGATTCAAACTTCCTTTCAGAAGCTGCACCAACTAACGCAACAGGTTCATCTGTTGATAACTGGGATCCAATTATGATCTCACTAGTAAGACGTTCTATGCCGAACCTTATCGCATATGACGTTGCTGGCGTACAACCAATGACAGGCCCAACAGGTTTGATCTTTGCAATGCGTTCACGTTTCACAGCACAGAATGGTACAGAAGCATTCTACAATGAAGCAGAATCTGCATTCTCTGGTGCTGCTGCAAACAGTAACATCCCAGGCAGTGCTGGTACTTCATCTAACGGTGAAACTAACCCTGCTGTTCTTAACGATAGTTCGCCAGGCGCATATACTGCTGACGGTGGTATGACTACTGCTGCTGCAGAAGCATTAGGTGACGCATCTAACAATGCATTCGCTGAGATGTCTTTCTCAATCGAAAAGCAAACTGTTACTGCTAAATCACGTGCTCTTAAAGCAGAATACACAATGGAACTTGCACAAGACCTTAAAGCGATTCATGGTTTGGACGCTGAAACAGAACTTGCAAACATCCTATCTGCTGAAATCTTGAATGAAATCAACCGTGAAGTTGTTCGTACAGTGTATGTAACTGCTAAACCAGGCGCTCAAGTTGATACTGCTACAGGCGGTGTATTCGACATGGACGTTGACTCAAACGGACGTTGGAGTGTTGAAAAGTTCAAAGGACTTATGTTCCAAGTAGAACGTGAAGCAAACGTAATCGCACAACAAACTCGTAGAGGAAAAGGTAACATGATTATCTGTTCATCTGATGTTGCATCTGCACTTCAAATGGCTGGACAATTAGATTACACTCCTGCTCTGAACAACAACTTGAATGTTGATGACTCAGGTTCTACATTTGCTGGTGTACTTAACGGACGTTTCAAAGTTTACATCGACCCATATGCTGCAAACGGTGCTGCAAAACAGTACTTCACAGTGGGTTATAAAGGTACTTCACCTTACGATGCAGGTCTTTTCTACTGCCCATACGTTCCATTACAAATGGTTCGTGCGGTTGGTGAAAACACTTTCCAACCAAAAATCGGTTTCAAGACACGCTACGGCATGACTGCAAACCCATTTGCTGGTGGTGCGACTGCTCGTGGTGGTGCTTTGACTGCAAACGACAACGTATATTACAGAAGAGTACAAGTTACAAACATCATGTAATAACGATAAGAATTGGATTAAACCAATCTTGGGGAGAACTTTCGGGTTCTCCCTTTTTTTTGTCTTATAAATAGTTGAAAGGAAACGAACTATGGCATTAAAAACTAATCCACTTGATAGACAACCAGATAATCTTGACTTGGCTCGTCCAACTCAGTTTAGGTTCTCTATACTTAAAATACCAAACACAGAGTATTTTATTACAGAAGCAAACTTGCCCGGCATCGCCTTTTCTGGTGACGCAGTATTGAATAGTAGATTTACTGCAATGCCAATGATGGGCGATACAGTAAACTATGAACCATTAGAATTATCATTTAATGTACAGGAAAGTCTATCCAACTGGCGTGAACTGCATGATTGGATGACAGGTATTGGATTTCCAGAAAGTACTAAACAATTTTCAGATGCTATTTCTGAAGCGGCACAAACAAGAAGTAGTGTGGATTCAAGAACTGCACAAACATCATCTCTTGCTAGTGATGCTACACTTATGATTATGACTAATAAAAACAATCCAATAGTGAGAGTAACATTTAAGAATGCATATCCCACATCATTGTCTGGAATTAATTTTGATACAAAAGACACAGATGCTATGAACTTATCTGCTACAGTAACTATGAACTATGACTATTATAACCTAGAGGTTCTTGGCACCAAAGTTTAAAAGAATTATAAATATCTCAGTGAACAGGGGAATATGCGACTTAGACACCCTTAATTGGTTCTCTGAAGTTTAGAGAAAATATAGAACAGTAAGTTCTGCTGACCCCTGTTCGCACTTATAAGATGGAATTATTATGACACTAGATGAATTGCAGGCATCCGCCGAAAAAGACTTGAAGATAGATCACATAGAACTTGGAGATGAATCTCTAAGGGCTGCATCTCTTCACCAGAAATATATCACAATATACAACAACTTTAGACAACTCGTTCTTTTAAAAGAAGGAGAGTATAAGGTACTCTATCGAAAGAAGTGGGAGTACTACGGTGGGAAAGCTGATGCAACTGTGTATCGGGACAACCCATTTGACCATAAAATCCTTAAAGCAGACTTACACATCTATCTGGAATCTGATGAAGAACTTATCAAAGCAAAACAGAAGGTGGAATATTTCAAGATATGTCAAGACACATGTGAACGTATTTTGAAACAAGTTGGAAATCGCAATTGGGAAATCAAGAATGCGATTGAGTGGCGTAAGTTTGTTGACGGTGTTGTGTAAGTGACAAAAGTAACAAAGAAGAACGAAGTTTACCTAGAGGTAATTACTGAACCCTCTACTTCTCGTTCACTATCAGATCATTTTACATTTGAAGTGCCGGGCGCAAAGTTTATGCCTGCATATAGAAATAGAATATGGGATGGGAAAATCCGTCTGTATTCTGCACAAACTGGTGAGCTCTACGTTGGACTATTATCCTATCTGGAAAAATGGTTAGACGATTGGGAAGAGCCTTATGAAATTAGTGAGGAACTAAAAGATGACAAACAACTCGACAGAAAAACATTGGATGGATTCATACGACAACTTAAGCTTGAGTCCAGAGGAAAACCTATTCAACCTCGTGACTATCAAGTTGATGCCGTGGATTTTGCTATCAGAAAACATCGTGCCTTGCTTCTTAGCCCTACTGCTTCTGGCAAATCGTTAATAATCTATATCCTTGTAAGATACTATAAGTTACTTATAAAGGAAACCCCAAATGATAAGATACTCATACTTGTTCCAACAACATCTCTGGTAGAACAGATGTACTCAGATTTTGTTGACTATGGATGGTCTGAAGGTAATATGCAAAGAGTGTATAGTGGACATGATAGAGAGATATCAAAGTCTGTGGTAATATCTACATGGCAGTCTCTATACAAAATGCCCAAGTCATACTTTGATAGTTTTGGATTGGTTATTGGAGATGAGGCTCATTTATTTAAAGCAAAGTCCTTGACTTCTATCCTAACCAAACTAGATCAATGTAAGTACCGTTTTGGTTTGACAGGTACACTTGATGGTATGCAAACTCACAGGTTGGTGCTAGAGGGACTATTTGGAACACTAAATAAAGTTATATCCACTAAGAAGTTGATTGATGAGAAGACCCTTGCAGAGTTTAAGATTAAAGCTTTGGTTCTAACATACACAGAAGAAGAGTGTAAGAATGTTAAGGGAATGAGTTATCAAGAGGAAATGGATTATATCGTAACACATGAGAAACGAAATAATTTCATAAAAGACTTGACACTTAACTTGAAGGGTAATACACTAGTACTGTTCCAGTATGTAGAAAAGCATGGTAATGTCTTACATAAGATGATATCAGAGGATACAGACAGGAAAGTATTCTATGTCTATGGTGGTACAGATACTAAGACAAGGGAAGATATTCGTGCTATCACAGAGAAAGAAAAGAATGCAATCATTGTTGCGTCTTATGGTACTTTTTCTACTGGTATCAATATCCGTAACCTTCACAACATCGTGTTCTCAAGTCCTAGCAAATCTAGAGTCCGTACCTTGCAGAGTATCGGCCGAGGATTGCGTAAGAGTGAAAGCAAAGATACCGCTACCCTCTACGATATTGCAGATGACTTCTCCCACAAATCAAAAAGAAACTTTACGATAAATCACTTTCAAGAACGCATAAATATATACGCAGAGGAAGAGTTTGACTACGAAATTACAAGGATAAGAATAAAATGATAGACGATAATATTATTCTAAAGTTATCAAGTGGTGAAGAAATTATTTGCAAGCTTGTTGGGGATGAACATCCAAGAACCTTTGAGATATCAAATCCCCTAATGGTTAGTGCTGTGCCCAAGATGACAAGAGAAGGTATTGAAGAGTCAATATCTTTAAGAAGATGGATACACTTCGCCGATGAAGAAGTATTCAGTGTCAATAAAAGTAGTGTGATTGTTAAAGCAGATGCGTCTGTTGGATTATCTAGATTCTACGAAGCTTGTATTCTACGGATGTTATCTGAAGAAGACGATGATTGGAATATGTACAGAGAACCTAGACAAGAAGAACTTGAAGAGATAGAGATGGAAGAAGCTTTAGAATCATTTAATAGTATATCTAAAACTATACATTAGATCTAATCATTCTCAAAGGGTACATACCCATGATACCGTCTTGTCAACAGTTTGTCAATAAGTTTTTTAAATTTATTTTTCTATTGACTTTTCTGTGCAAAAGTGTATACTATATGAATAGTTGTAAATTATATGCAACAAATATGTGGAGTTATAATGGCTAAAAAACAAAAGGGTGTTCATTACGTCAACAATGCAGAATTTCTAGAAGCTATGAAAGAGTGGAAAGAGAGATGCAAGGACGCAGAAGAACTAGGTGACCCACAACCACCTGTTACAAATTACATTGGTGAATGCTTTTTAAAGATTGCAAATCACTTATCGTATCGTCCCAACTTTATTAATTATACCTATAGAGATGAAATGATTTCTGATGGTATAGAAAACTGTTTACAGTATTGTGGCAACTTCAACCCAGAGAAATCTAAGAACCCCTTTGCGTATTTTACTCAGATTATCTACTATGCATTCCTTCGTAGGATTGCCAAAGAGAAGAAACAACAACATGTTAAACATCAAATCATCTCTAATATGAATGTTGACTTGATGATGGACGGCGAAGATTTGGCTACAACTGGTTATGTAGATTACTTACAGAAGAACTTTCTACCAGATGAAGCAGTATATAAACCCAAGAAAAAGGTTAAGAAAGAACCAAAGGGACTTGAAAAATTTTATGATGAAAAAGGTGAAGAGATAAATGAAGATAGCGCTGATAACTGATACTCATTTTGGCGCACGAAACGATAACTTAGCATTTAACGATTACTTTTATAAGTTTTGGGAAGAGGTATATTTTCCATACATAGAAGCTAATGGTATTGATACAGTTATTCACTTAGGTGATGTTATGGACAGACGTAAGTTTGTTTCCTATAAGATTGCTAAAGACTTTCGTGAGAGATTTTTACAGAGATTTGTAGACTTAGGTGTTACAGTCCATATGATGGTCGGTAATCACGATACATTCTATAAAAATACAAATGAAGTAAATTCATTAGATGAACTTATCAATGGTAAGTTTCCAAACATCCATACATATCCAGCAACAACTACGGTAGACTTTGACGGTACACCTATTTGTTTTATTCCTTGGATTTGTCCAGAGAACCATGCAGAGACTATGCAACATATTCAAGAAACTAAAGCACAAGTTGCTATGGGACACTTGGAGATTAATGGTTTTGAAATGCACGCTGGAGTAAAATCTGAGAATGGATATGATAAAGGATTCCTAAAGAAATTCGATACAGTATTCAGTGGACACTTTCACAAGAAGTCAGACGATGGACAGGTATACTATCTTGGTACTACCTATCAAATGACTTGGGCTGATAATAAATGTCCTAAAGGTTTCCATATATTTGACACTAACACTAGAGAACTAGAACGTATTGTCAATCCTTATACAATTTTTGAGAAAGTATATTACGATGATAGCGTAACAGATTTTTCTGACTTTAACGTATTGACATTAAAGGACAAGTATGTTAGAATAGTCGTAATTAACAAAAAAGATATCTATCAGTTCGATAGGTTTGTTGATAGAGTATTGTCTGAATCGGGCGCCCATGAGGTGAAGATTGTTGAGGACTTTAGTGAATTAGATGCATCCAATGTATCTGATGAGATTGTTGAAAATGCAGAAGACACTATGACGGTGTTGGAGCGATATATTGATGAGTTGGATGTGGAACTAGATAAAGACAGACTTACATCTATGATGAAATCGTTATACTTAGAAGCGAGTGACCTAGAACTGTGATTACCTTTAAATTTGTGCGTTGGAAGAACTTCCTGTCTACAGGGAATAATTTTACAGAGATACAGTTGGACAGAAGTTCATCTACTTTGATTATTGGAGAGAATGGTGCTGGAAAGTCTACCATTCTTGATGCGTTGTGTTTTGGTTTATTTAACAAACCGTTCAGAAACATATCTAAGAAACAATTAGTGAACACTGTGAATAACGGTGGGTCTGTAGTTGAGGTCGAGTTTAACGTAGGAGGCAAGGACGTTAAGGTTATTCGTGGTATAAAACCTAATAAGTTTGAAGTGTATGTTAACGGTAACATGATTAACCAAGATGCAAACGCCCGTGATTATCAGAAGTATCTTGAACAACAAATTATGGGGTTAAACTATCGCTCCTTTACACAAGTTGTTATTCTAGGTTCTTCTACCTTTGTTCCATTCATGCAGCTTACTACTAAGGCACGCCGTGAGGTTGTTGAGGATATCCTAGACATTAAGATTTTCTCATTGATGAACTTTCTATTGAAGAGTCAAACAAAAGAACTAAATGAGAATATACGGAACACTGAGGCGCAATTTGACTTAACAAAAGAGAAGGCATCCTTACAACAAAGATTTATAGAAGATGTTATTGAAAACAAATCTTCAATTATTGAAGAGAGTAAGTCTAAGATATCTGCAAATACAAAATCAATAAAAACTAAAAAAGAGTCTATTGTATTACTAGATAAGGCAAAGATATCTTTGTCGTATGATAGTGAACAAAAGATTAAGTTAGAAGAAAAGATTCGCAAACTAAACAGAAGTGAATCAGCCCTACAGAACAAAAGAGGTGAATATGAAAGGCAAATTAACTTTTTCGAGGAAAACGCAGAATGCCCGACATGCGAGCAAGACATTACGGATGCAACAAAGCAGACGCAGATTGCAACTCGCAACTCCAAAGTTGGAGAACTTAACGAAGCAATTGACGCCGCAAAACGAATGGAACGAGAAGAACAAGAACGACTAGATGTTATAAAAGAAAATCTTGAATCAATTCGTAAACATGATGTGGAGATTGCAAAGATACGTTCTTCTATGAATGAGTTAGAAAAGTTCAATACCAAACTTCAGAAAGATATTGAAACGTATGAAAACGGTAGAGTATCAGACGAAGATAAAGTAAAACTTGCCGAACTTAAAGGACAGATTAAACTAATCGAAGAACAGAAGTCTAAGTTAAATGAAGATAAATTTTATGTTGATGTTGCTCGTAATCTATTGCAAGACACTGGTATCAAAACAAAGATAGTAAAACAATACCTTCCTATTATGAACAAGCTAGTCAATACATACTTATCTTCTATGGATTTTTATGTACAGTTTAACTTGGATGAGAACTTTAATGAAACTATCAAGTCACGCTTTCGTGACGAATTCTCCTATGCATCATTCTCTGAAGGAGAGAAGATGCGTATCGACCTTGCACTACTATTCACATGGCGTGCAATCGCAAAGATGAAGAACTCTACTAACACCAACCTACTAATCCTTGATGAAATCTTTGATTCTTCTTTAGATGGCTCTGGTACAGATGACTTCCTCAAAATCCTAGATACGTTCTCAGACCAGAACGTGTTTGTCATTTCCCACAAACAAGATATGCTATTCGATAAGTTTAGAAGTGTTGTTCAATTCAAGAAAGAGAAAAATTTCTCACATTTAGTTACATAAATGTCTTGACATTTGTTATCATAACAGGTATACTGTATAGGTAATGATGAGAAACCAACCACAGCAATATGAAAAAAAGTCAAAAAAGTTTCAAAAACCTCTTGACTTTGTTATGAAAACAACGTATACTGTATAGGTAAGATTGAAAAAAACCACTCTAGGAGAGATATATAATGGCACATGAACTTGAAATGATTGACGGAAAAGCGCAAATGGCGTATGTTGGGGAACTTCCTTGGCATGGACTAGGTACTTTGGTAGAACGAGAGTTGACACCAGACCAGTTCCAAAAGGTTGCTGGACTTGATTGGACAGTAGAGAAACAACCACTTGTTACTGCAACAGGTGTTCCTATTAAAAACAAAGAGGCGCTTGTTCGTACCTCTGACAACTCTGTATTAGACGTTGTTGGTACTGGTTGGAATCCAGTACAGAACTCAGAAGCGTTTGAGTTTTTCCACGAGTACTGCATGTCTGGTGACATGGAGATGCACACTGCTGGTTCATTGAAAGATGGACAGATGGTGTGGGCTCTTGCAAAAACAAAAGAGTCTTTTGAATTGTTCAAGGGTGATGTTACTGACAACTACTTCTTGTTCACTAATCCACACCAGTTTGGTAAGGCGATTAATATTCGTATGACACCAATTCGTGTGGTATGTAACAATACTCTAACACTGTCTCTATCACAGAATGCAGATAGAATGGTTACGGTAAATCACCGTAAGGCATTTGACCCTGCTGAAGTAAAAGAACAGATGGGTATTGCTCGTGAGAAGATGGAACAGTACAAATCAATGGCTGCGTTTCTTGGTTCTAAAAAGGCAACTGGAGAAAACGTAATCCAATACTTCAACGAAGTGTTTGGTGCGCCTGCGAAAGAGAAAGTGGATGGTGTTCTGCCCTTTACTTCTCGTAACTCAAAACTTGCTTTTGAGAACTTGAATGTACAACCTGGCGCTGAGTTTGCTCAGGGTTCGTGGTGGACTGCATTCAACTCTGTCACTAACATGACAGACCACCTTCAAGGTCGTTCTAATGACGGACGTTTACAGTCTGCATGGTATGGACGTAACCGTAAGGTGAAACTCAACGCTTTAGATAAAGCACTTGAGTATGCCGATGCGGCATAAAAAAGATTTGTGGGGGATTGAAAAATCCCCTGCTAATCCTTATATATAGTAGTGATATGCCGATAATCGGGTATCACAATTTATCTTGCTTTTTAAAGGAGAAATAATATGGCAATAAATTACGCAGCACTCGATCCAACTAGGATCAATACTTATTCTATCGGTTTTGATAGAATGTTCGATAGTCTAACCTCAGCGTCAGGCTATACACAACAAACCAACTATCCCCCATACAATATCATCAAGAAGTCTGATACAGAGTTTCTTATTGAAGTAGCAATTGCAGGCTTCTCTAAAGATGATGTCGAAGTTCGTATGATGGAAAATAGATTGAACATCAGTTCAATTGATTTGAAAACATCAGAAATGGATAATACAGAATACTTACATAAAGGTATTTCTGCTCGTTCATTTAAACGTGCATTCACGTTGTCTGATGATGTTGTTGTGAAAGAAGCGAACATGGAAAATGGCATTTTGTCTATTTCAATGGAAAGAGTTATCCCAGAGGATAAGAAACCTCGTACCATTAAAATTAAATAATGTTATAAAAGTGCTGGGCGCCTCTTGACAGAGGTGCCCTTTTATGTTACTATATGTAATAGTAATAAAAATATTATAGGATGTGAATGTGAAAGAAATTGACTACAAATATTCAGAAGGTAATATTCTGAAAGAACTCAAAGAGTACATAGATAAAACTTATGATGCTCACTATTCCCACAACAAGTTTCAAGCCACAGAATTCATTATGGACTCTGGACATGGCGAAGGTTTTTGTATCGGCAATATACTCAAGTATAGTCAACGGTACGGAAAAAAAGATGGTAAGAACAGAAATGACTTGCTAAAGGTGATCCATTATGGTATAATGGCTCTACATAATCACGATACAATGGAGAAATAAATTATGATGCAATTAAGCGGCGACACACGAGATGTTCTCAAGAACTTCTCAACCATTAACCAAAACCTCATGGTAAAATCTGGTAACACGATTAACACCATGTCTGCAATGAAGAACATTGTAGCGAAAGCAACTATCCCAGATAGTTTCAGTGATGAGTTTGCAATCTATGACTTGAACGAGTTCTTGTCTGCGTTGTCACTATTCAAAAGTCCAACTCTTGACTTTACAGATAAATCTGTAAAATTGAATGAACAGGGCGGTGGTAGTTCTTTGAATTACTTCTTTAGTGACCCATCTGTTGTTACAACACCAAAGACTGAGATTACAATGCCATCTGTAGATGTAGAGTTTACTTTTACACAAGATGCGTTTATTGATATCCAGAAGGCTTCTGCTGTACTTGGTGTTCCTGATGTAGTATTGAAAGGTACTGCTGGTGGTGATATAAATCTTACTGTTACTGACCGTAAGAATGAAACATCTAATGACTTCGCAATCAAGGTTGGTGATAATGCACCTAGTGATTTCACTTACTACTTTAAAGTAGAAAACCTTAAACTTCTCTCTGGTGATTATAAGGTTGAAGTA
>ENA-UZWT01002333-UZWT01002333.1-metagenome-genome-assembly--contig:-Day-1-50m-contig-2333_pt1 | contig 15537 bp, 19 predicted proteins | sample MGYA00260338_ERZ794898 | MGnify/ENA metagenome assembly ERZ794898 | reverse complement strand
CTGGAGGTACCACATTTCAACCCTTTAAATCATTGATTTAGAGGGTTTTCTGTTTTTAGTAACTAATATGTGTACACTATGGTGTACATTTTTATGGTTCTTTTTTGTATATTGGGTACTCAATGTATACAAAATGACTATAAAATTACTTCCTCATTTTAGAAAAAATAAATCCTCTTATGAAAACAATGATGAAATCTATTTTATCATAAGAGTATTTGTTGATGGTAAACGAATGAACATTTCAACAGGTATAAAAATTCGTTATAAAAATTGGATTGAAAATTGGTTAAACACTCAAAAGAAAAACCCAATAGGTTCTAAAGAAGAAAACCATCAAGAAAAGAATCTACTATTAAAATCAAAACTTAAAGAAATATCTGATATCGTTTTTGAAATTGAAAGAAGTGGAGGTATACCAACAACCGATTTAATCAAAACTCACCTAAGAACTGACAAGATTCAAAAAAGAAAGAAATCACTTTCTGATGTTCACTTTTTAATACTACTTGAAAAATACAACGATTGGATTACCTCTGAGGAATATAAAATATTAACTCAGAATTCAAATTCTTACATCAGAAGTGTGATAGGTTCCATTAAAGATTTAATACGTTTCACTAATGTTTTTGAACAAAGAGAAAGGATTCAATTAACTACCGAAGATATTGATACAACTTTTGTAACTGGGTTAATTAAATTTTGTGATAAGAGAGGTTTACAACCCTCAACCATAAAGAAAAGATTAAAAGTATTAGTTTCCTTTAGTAAATGGGTTAAAGATAAAATTGGAATTACATTTACTATTCCAATCCCTAAAAAGATATTTACAGATTTTGAAAAAGAAATAATTTTTTTAACACGAGAGGATATTGTTCGGTTAGTAAACTTCAAAGATTTTGATTACTCAAATGAAAACCATCTAAATTACAAGAATAAAGGTACTCTTCACTACATGAAGAATATTACCACTAAAAGAAAAAAAGAATACTCAATTGTAACTTCTTACGAAGTGTATAAAGATATGTTGTTGTTTTTATGTGGAACGGGAATGAGATTCGGTGATATGATAAAACTTAGAGTTGATGATAAAGAGTTTGATTCTAAAGATAGAATGAGAGGTGAAATCAAATATCAATCAGAAAAAACCGAAAGGATAACAAGAGTTCCATTGAATAGATTAACGATGGAAATCTTTAATAAATACTCAAAAGGTAAAGGAAAAGAAAACTACCTATTCCCTAGAACAAATCAAGGGAACTCTATTTCAAACACTAAATTCAATAAACATATTAAAGAAATTTGTAGAGAAGTTGGATTAAATAGAGGGGTAAAATCACCTCAATACAATCTTGATAGAACTATCGTAAAAGGAACAGATATCTCGGTGAATTTGTATGAAAAGGTTTCTTCTCATATTGGAAGAAAAACATTTATAAGAGAACAAATTGAGAGTGGAACTCCACCCCGAATTATAATGAGTATGACTGGACATAAATCTCAAAAGGTTTTTGATGGATATTACAACATTCTAAAAGGAGATAGGATGAAAAATAATGATAAAATATTCAGTACAAATCTAAAAGATGACAAATCAGAAGAATCTTCTGGAATATCAAAACATCAAGAGGAACAGTTAACTAAATACAAATCTCTTTTCGATAGTGGATTACTCCCAAAAGAAGTTTATTTAGAAGAAGTTAGAAAGATAATTAACTGATTTACAATTATATGATATCCATCCCCAAAAAAATTATTAATAATTTTAACAGGTTTTAGATTTAAAATAAGAAAGATTATTTTTACAAAAGACTAAGAAAAAAATGAAAAAACTTCTAATTATCCTTTTTATAATACCTGTTTTATCATACTCTCAAAAGATATATTCCGTTAAGTATTCAAATCAATCTGACGTAAAGATTTATGTTGTGGAGTATAAAAATCAATGTGATTTAAAAGTGTTTAAAGTAAAGTACCCTAACCAAGTAGATAAAAATAAAGGTTTGTGGTATTTTGTAGATTATCCAAATCAATCTGATAAGAAAGTTTATTTCGTAGATTACCCGAACCAAAGTGATTTGAAAGTGTTTTTTGTGAAGTATAAGAATCAATCTGGTTGGAGAAATAAATCGAAAAAACATTTGATGTACTAACTATACTAAGTTATTACACTATCAATAATCTCCAGTAAAAAATTGACTCCGATATAAAAACAGGTCAGACCACCATTTTAGAAAAAAGTATTTTCTCAGTTACAAGAAACCTCCCCTTTTAACTACTTGCACAAGAATATATTCTTCAATATATTCGTTTTATGAAAGTGAACATCTCTAAATTATCACATCATCCAAAGAACCAAGAAATCTATGATTTATCTTCTATTGAAGAATTAATGGAGAGTATTTCTGAAGTAGGTTTACTTCAACCTTTAGTTATTGACCAATACAATCAAATTATCAGTGGTAATAGAAGGTTTGAATCTATTAAACGATTAGGTTGGGATGAGGTGGAAGTTATTAAAAGAAGAATTAAGGATGGAGAAGAAGAATTACTACTGATTCACTACAATAAACAAAGAATAAAGAGTTTTAAAGAACTTATAAATGAATACTTAATACTTGATGGTTTTCATAGAAAAGGACAAGGGAAACGTACGGATTTAACTTCTGTTAAATCTAACAAAGGTTCCTCTAGAGATATTGTTTCTAAAGAATTAGGGATTTCTTCTTCTCAATTAAGAAGATTAGTATTCATTCATAAAAACAAACCAGAATATATAGAACTTTTAGATAAAGGTATTTTAACAGTTAATCAGTCTTACCTTCAAATTCAGAGAGAAATTAAAGAAAGAGAATCTAAAAAACCTACTACTTCAAACTCAGAAACCCTTGTGAAATCGAATTGGAGGTTTTATCAGAAATCTTCTGATAATATGTTTGAATTAAAAGATGGTGAAGTTCAAACCATTTTTACTTCCCCTCCTTATTGGAATAAGAGAACCTATTCTGAAGAGAAAGGATTAGGGAATGAAAAAACCTCAGAAGAGTTTGTTATAAATCTTTCAAACCATCTTAAAGATTGTAAAAGAGTATTAAATGATAAAGGAAGTTTCTTTTTAAATTTAGGAGATACTTTTTATAATGGAAATCTCCAAAATGTTCCTCATAGAGTAATACTAAAGATTCAAAAACAAGGTTGGATACTTAGGAATACAATCATCTGGTCTAAAACAAATCCAAAACCTTCTTCCTCTAAATCAAATCTAACACCATCTTATGAGTTTATATTCCACTTAGTAAAAACAATGGAGTACGATTACTACCCTACACCTAATAAACTTTCAGATAAAACAAAACCCTCACTTCCTCCTCGACATAGAAGTGTGAATGGAGAATATTCAAAATCAGTTTCACCATACATCCCTAATTCGAAAGGAAAGAATATGGGAGATTATTGGAATGAGGATATTGTAAGAACCTCGGTTGCGAATCAAAAACTAAACATTAAAGGAGAACATCCTGCACCATTTCCAAATGAAATCATAACCTTACCTATTCTTCAAACTTCAAAAGAGTTTGAATTAGTATTAGACCCTTTTATGGGAAGTGGAACAACAGGGAGAGTTTGTGATAAACTGGAAAGGAATTTTGTCGGGTATGATTTGAAGATGTTTTAAAGAAACTATAATCTATCAAATAATTGATAGGTTATTGGTTTAAGGTATTTTTCTTTTTCATTAACACCTATTACAATGAAATATTAGTTTTAGTAATAATTATTTACTCTAAAGATTAAATTATAATGATGTTTTCTTATTTTAAAATAACGTATACTGAATCTTTGAACACTCTTTCCCCAACATCACTAAAAAACATTGACCCTTCTTCTTTCTCAGTAATTGAGTGAGTATACATTAATTTAATTTTCATAGTATCACCAACCATTTCTCTTATTGGGGCAATAACTGTATTAACAATTCCTGTCTCAGAATCTGAATACGAACTTTCATTGATAGTCGGTACCAATTCATCTTTCCAGTTTATAATGGGTGGAAGATTTACATATACTAATTCTCCAGTAAATTCATTAAGATATGTATACGTAACATTTGCAACAATATCACCATCTAATAACCACCAGTAAAGATTACTTTCCCAATTTGCTTTTTTAGGTCCTGGACCACTCCATAAAGTTTCCCATACTGGATTTCCATTTCTAAGAAGACGTCCTGATATTCTTTGAACAGTTTGGTTTTTATTTTGATCGAGAATCATCTCATAATAACCATCAGAATTTTTGGACAATTGAAACTGAGGATCATCGTTTAATCCTTCCAAAAACTCAATTGTAATTCCATCTCCTTCATCTATGATGATAGATTCTTTTTCACAGGAGAAAAAAAAGAAAATTATGAGTGATAAATAAACTGTTTTAAATTTCATTTTTAATAGAGACTTTTTCAATATTCCTAATTCCAAGTTTTTTTAATCAATTTACCGTTTTCATTATACTCCTCGTAAACCCCTTTTTTATAACCAACTTTGTAATTAGTTTTAATCTTTAATTGACCGTTTTCATAATATTCTTCATAAGGACCATCATAGTTTCTCCTATTCTCAATGTTACAATGTACTATTTTATGGATCTGTCCATTTTCAAAGTAATATTCGATACGACCAAATTTAAAATTATTTATATATTCACATTTTTCTTTTAACTGTCCATTATCATAATATTTCTTGTAGGAGCCGTGAAAAACATCATTCTTATAATTAGTTTTAATCTTTATGGAATCATTACTGTGGTATTCTAAATAAGAACCTTCACGATTTCCATTTATGTAATTTACTTTAGACATTAAATCCCCAGAAGACCAAAATTTTTCCTCAAAACCCTCTTTTTTACCATTTATATACGTTACTTTCTTATATATATCCTCATTATCATAATAATTTACGTATGGACCATTTAATTTTCCATCCTTGTAATATTGTTTTATTTCAAGATATGGTATTTCCTCTGTAATATATACTTCTTCATCAGAATCAAAACCAACTTCTACTGTTTTGAGATCGTATTCTTCTGAAATTCCATTTTTTATTCCCTCCTTATAAGTTACACTCTTCTCTAATTGACCATTTTTATTGTATTCCTCAACTTTACCATCTATTTTACCCTCCTTATAATCTCTTCTCTCCTTTAATTGAGTTTTCTCATCATCAAAATACTTTACTAATTCCCCATTAAATGGAAGACCCTTGTAACTTAGAACCCTAGGACCTTTGGAATACGGATTGGAAAATGTTATATATTCTCTTTCATCATCAACATCAATTGTCTGACCACATGATGATAAGAGAATGAAAATTGATAAGAATAGTAGGTTTTTAAATTTTAAAATTTCTTTCATGATTTTAATATTAATGTTTTTAAAATATTTATTAATTATACTGTTTTACTCCATCTTTATAAGTTACTTTTTCATTTAACTCATCATTTTTAGAGTAACTTTTATAAAGACAATTTAGTTTTCAATCTTTCCACTCCTTCGTTCTTGTAATTTCTGTATTTTCAACTTTAGTTCTGGTCTACATATGTAATAATCATCTCTCATTTGATCAAGAGTCGGATCTGTTGTATCATAATTATCAATAAAAACCTGTTTACACCCACTAGGTAAATCTCCTCCTTTAGTTAAACAGTCACAAAGAGAAGGAGGAGGACCTCCACATGAGGTTAATAATCCTATTAAGAGAAATAAACCGAATACGTATGTTAATTTCATAGATTATTTTTAATGAATTCCAAACCTGTATTTGGAATTTTTACTTCCAATTCATTTACATATTTAACAACTTTGTCAATTTCAGGTATAATAATTTTAGAAACTCTTAAATAGTTTTTTCTTTGATCTCCATATCTGTCATATCCTGAAAATTGACCTTCAGAAGTATTAATACTACTTATTGAGGTTAATTTAAAATCATTTATGTTATTAATTTTAGTTCCTCTTCCATCACTCAAATAAGTTGAAAACAAAAATTTTTCACTGTAACCCAAATCAGGATCATCTTCTCCATCATCTAATTTTTTCTTTAAAATTGATGTTAAAACTCCTATATCTTTATCCCTTTTTATTTCATCGATATGATGAAAATAATTATCGTAATATATTTTGTTATTAAACACATTATCATAACGAAAACCTACACTAAGTAAGTTTATAATTTCATAATTAGGAAAACTATAGTGGTCATAATCAGAAACATCAAGATTGAATCTAATCTTAGTACTAATATTAATGTCTTTAAGGTAGATGAACTTACCTTTATACTTACTGTATATATTTCCATCTTCAACATAGTAAGTATATTTTTGAATTGAATCTCCATTTCTTATGGTAATCGTTTCTGGATAAACTAAATATTGTTTATAGTATTCAGATTTAGTTGTATCTGAATAAATAAATAAATTAGATTTATTTAATTTATGAAGTTTTAAATCTTTTATTTCTAAAGAATCAGTTAAACCCTTTTCATTATAATCAATTGAAAGTTTCATCTGTCTTACTTTAACAGAATCTCCATTGATAGATTTGAGAGTATGATTTCCCCACTCTCGATAAAATTTATTACTCATATTAGAGACAATTTCAGTATTAAGACTGAATGATGAACTAAGGTTTGTATCGAAAATATTTATTATTGGATCATTTCTAAGTTTAAGAAAAACCCTACTTTGTGAACGACTATATATTGAGTCTGATATCAAGAAATTATCATACCCTCCCCAAGGGGTATTAATACCATATATTTCTTTACGATTTATTGGATATACTTGATGTATATTCTTTAAATTTTTAAAAATTATAGTTTCATCATCATTGTAAACAATAAGACTATCTTTAGAAATAGATTCATTTATCGTGTATGGTTGGTTATCATAACTATCACTTTCACTATAAATTATTGGAAATGAAATGATTTTATCTTCATTAATTTTTAAATAATTAATGGTATCTTTTTTATCATTTAAAATAATTACGTTACCCTTAGAATCTAAATATTCTTTTTTAGAACCGTCTGGAAAGTATAGTGAATATGATTCTAGGGTTTTGTTTTTAAAAAACATTTCCTTATAAATTTCACCCTTATTATAAGATTTTTGAAGTCCATCATATTTACCATCTATATAATTTAATTCAAAATCTAATGCACCTCCATCATAGTTATATTTAACTATTTGACCGGTATATAGATCTTTTTTATAATATAAAAGTCCATTGTCTGTGTAACTAAACTTTTCTGAAATTTCTTTATCAGTAAATTTTGTAATATCTAAGTCAGAACCACAGGACGTAAGTAATAGAAATAGTAGTAAAATTGATACATATATCTTCATTTTATTTATTAACTTTTTTATTATCCTTATAATATTGAACTTCGGTTACATTTCCTTGTTCATCATAATATTCACTTTTACCATTTTTAAAACAACTTTGAAGATCTTCACCTTCACATGATAATTCAGTTTTTCTTTTTACTGAACCATCTGGATAATACCTGGTTTCAAATTTAAGATCTCTTTTAAAAACAATCATATCACTTAACATAGTTTTCATACCATTTTCAAGTTCGACTTCTTCAAAATTACCTTCGTCTACAGAATGTTCATTAAATGATACAACTATCCCATCCTTAAATTCAATAAACTCTCTTACTTTATTCTTACTTGTCATACTTAGACCTATTCCATCATAAAGTTCTCCGTTAAAAGAGAATTTACCATCATTCCTATCTAAATCCCTTACATTAGTGTAGTTTTGGGAACAGGATATAAGTAAAATTGATAATAATAAAAAATAAATAAAATTTTTCATGTGTTTTAATTTTAGTTTGTTTTAAAATTAATAAATTTTTTTTTTGTTAGTAGAAATATTAGTTGCAACTAAAAAAGATTACTTTTTAATTATGAATAATTTAATTATACTTGTGAGATGAAATTAATCCTTCTATTTATCTTTTCTTTTCAATCAATACAGGTTCCAATTGATTATTATTTTGATTCTTCAAAAGAAATTATACACATTATGTATAAAAATAAAATAGATAAGTATTCTTTAGATAGGGATTTTCAATTAATCTCTTCATCTGAAATTATAAATTCCAATCTATACGATTTAAATAATTTTAAATTTATAAATGAATATACTTTATCTAGTAATACAGGAGGTTCTATTCTTAAAATCAAAGGAGATTCTATTTTCAGAATAGATAAATCTTATGAACATAAACTTCAACTAAGTTCTTTAGAATTTATAAGAAATGACACCATTATTAGATATGGAGGATATGGTTTTTTTGAGAATAGAAACTTTTTTACTTATTTTAACACAAAAATAAATAGTTGGGAGTTTTTAAACATTAAAGGAGATATAATACCAGAAGAGTTATCCAATTTTTTCTATTACAAAACAAAAGATAATATATATATTTTAGGAGGGTTTACAATTAATAAATTCAATAATGATATTATCCATAAAAATTACAACTCTTATAAATTTGATTTTAAAACTAAAAAATGGAAATATCTCGGTAAACTAAATAATTATTTATCAAGAAATTTAACTATTTCATTGAATAGCGACACTTTTTATTCTTTTAGTAAACATAACGGAAATATTTTAAAAATTAATATCAATTCAAATTTAATTGAGGAATTCTATAAAACTCCAATAATAAAAAAAATACAATCTTCATTTTTCAAACCATTTGTTCATAAAGATAAACTTCATTTTTTTAATTATGAAAACAATAAACTGAATTTTAATTCTATTTCTCTAAAAGATTTTGAAGACTCTTTAATAAAAAAAGATTCAAGGAACATATATCAATCTTCTTATTGGATTCTTATTATTATCTGTTTAGGTTTTATTGTTATTATATCTTCAATTATCATTATTGTAAAGAAAATTATAAATAAAATTATAAAAATTAAAGGTTTATATTTCTTCAATTTCAAAAGGTTATCTTTTAAAGGTAATGAAGAGATTGTATTTAATATTATCTATAACCAGAGTAGGAACAATAAAAAAGTAGACAATAGAACTATAACTGAAATATTCTTTGATGAAAATTTAAACTATGGAACTATCAACAGAAGAAAAAACGAATCAATAAATAAATTAAATGATAAGTTTAAAATAGTATTAAAAACAAATAAAGATATAATTTTAAGAGAACAGTCTGAAATAGATAAAAGAGAAATTTTTTACTCTATAAACCCTAAATTTATTTAACCTCTGTTAAGTTTAACAGAAGTTACTTTAAAAAATCTTTTTTTTGTTTTTAAACTTCTATTCCCAATTTTAGAGTATACTTCATTTTACTAATTCTTTTTTGTGAATTTAAACCCAATATGGTTGTATATATTGACATATTTTCGTAAATTAAGGATATAAAATTAAAAACCCTAATATTACGAATTATGAAAGTATTTCTATCGAGAGTTTCAACTGATGAACAAAGTGAATTAAGACAGATTCAGAATGTAGAAGGATTCGATAAAGTAGTTATCGATAAATGTAGTGGATTGATTCCTTTGTGGGAACGACCAAACATTATTAAAAACAAAATTAAGAAGTTAGTTGATAACAGAACCATCAAACATATTGAGGTTCATTCTATAGATAGATTAGGTAGAGATACTCTTTCTGTGTTATCTGTTTGGAAAAAACTGACTGAAAAAGGTGTTAGAGTTGTTTGTAGAAACCCTAACTTCCAAAACCTAAATGATTCAGGTGAGAAAGATTACTTCTCTGAATTATTATTGAATATCCTTTCTACTATGAGTTCATTTGAGAAATCAATGATTAAATCTCGACAGATGGAAGGAATTCGAATCACCCAGAAAACGAATCCAGAAAAATATAGTGGAAGGAAACAAAACACTAAGGAATCAACTTTGAAATTCTTAACCAAACATTCTAAAGTAGTTGAGTATTTAGAAAAAGGAATGAAGGGTGTTGAAATTTCTAAGTTATGTGATGTTTCTTTAAATACAATCACTAAGGTTAAAAAGAAACTTCAACTTCAACATAAAATATATGAGTAAAAAGAAGAAATTAAATAAAAAAATCAGAGATAGTTATGGAACTATTACTCTGAAAGAATTAATTGATACAGGTGAATGTTCTCCATTTCATCACTTGAGTGATGGAAATTATATCGGAGGGTTAACAATACCTAATTCAACTGGAATTAATTAAACCTAATATGGAAACAAAAAAAATAATTAAAAAATATAACATTAGTGAAGATGAACTTAATTCACTTCGTAGATTTTGTGAAATAATAATTGATTTTAAAGAAAATAAGAAAGAACGAACTTTACATACTAATCATTTCAAATAAATAATCTATCAATCTGATTCTTATTGGTTCTTAGAACCTCTCTACAAAGAAAAACCCCCATCATTACTGATGAGGAGTTTCCCAATTATGAATATGAAGTAACAAAAATCATATCTCTTAATTTTTAGGTGTTCAGTTCATTCCATATTCACTGAGTAGTTCACAACACTCCAACAATGTTGAAGGGAAATAATCTAAGTGGATAAGTAATTTCTCAATTTCTCCATCTACATAGATTTTGAAGGAGTTGTTATCCTCAATGAACAAATACTCTACTCCGTTAAATGTTAATTCAATTTTTCTCATATCACTTAATTTTTAATCCATTGGAAATGAGTTAATAGATAACCCCTTCTCTTCTCTTTCTTTTTCTTTTTGTTCTTCTTCTCTTTGTTTTTCCAATTCCTCTCTTTTGATTTCTAATTCATAAGAGGAACTCATTTTCTCTGAAAGGTTTTGAAGTACTTCCTTTTGAAATTCTAATACAGTTGGATTTGTTTCTCCATCTATTGTTTCATCAATTAACTCACCATTAATAAAAAGTTTGGTTGGTTCTCCACTCTTAACTAAAGAGTGAACAGAGGGGTAAAAATCAGATGTATAATTATACTCCTCTGATTTTAGAAGGGTATAATTCTTTACTTTGTTTCCATTCCATTCCGTTCTTTCATCAACCTCAAAATGAGGATAACCACACTCTTCAATTAAGTAATGATTCAAATGATTACTATTTCTACCTATACCATAATCCAATTCCTTAGTTTCAACTATCACCTTATCCGAAATAGAACTTCTATAATACTTATCGGTGTTCCAATTTGTATTGTTTAGAACAACGAAATCCTCTAAGAATTCCTCTAATGAGAATTGGTTGAATCCATTTTTAACCGTAGTGTAAAACACATCTTCCGTTAAAAATTGATTTGTTTCGGAGGTTAGTTCAGAAGGGATTCTATCAAAGTAGTTGGTTGATAGTTGTATTGAATTAGTTTTTACCCCATCTTCATAACTAAAGATTCTGAATCTTACCTCTTCATACTCTTCTTTATCACCACTATCATAATGGATTTCACTAACGATTATTCCATTATCTAAAAGTTTAGTATTAATAACATCTTTCCATCTATTATTAGTAACCTCTTTAATTATTCCATTAGGTAACCCTAACTCAAACTTTCCTTCCCAACCTCTTATATTGAAATCTCCATTTAATACATCATTCACATAAAATACAGTACTAACTCTATCCAAATCACTCCAATCATAAGAATAGAAAACTCCAAAGTTTCTTTCAATGAACTCTTTTACATCATACTCTGATAAATCATATTTGGATTGATATGAAGTAGATAGTGATTTACATATGTTCTTATGTGAATCCTTCCAAACTCCATTCTTTTTATTGTTTATGTAGTTTCCTTTAGTACCATATTTGGTGTTCTCATATTCACCATTCTTTTTCCCATTCTTATAGGTTGTTTTCTCATAGAAAAACTTTTTCTCCCATTTTTTGGTTTCTTCATTTCTGATACTTTTTCCTTCCTTATAATAGGTGAATGATTCTCCATCCTTTAACCCATTCTTATAGGAAATAGATTTTATCAATGTATGGTTATCGTACTCTTCTACTGTTCCATCAAACGGTACTAAATCACATTTCTCATAGGGAACATACTTACCATTTTTCAGTTCCATTCTACTTTTAATTACTCCGTAATCTTTTTGTGAAACAACTCTGAAAAGTTTACCTCCCTTTGAATAGAGAACATAAATTGATGTTAGATTACCTTCATCATCTTTATTAACTTCTAAAAGAGTATTTGGAAAGTTTCTTTCCATTGAATAATTAGGATAAGAGTTATCTCTAATTTCAATTAACTCATCCATTTCAGTTTGATTCTTAACAATTGGAACAAACCAATTTCTACTGAAACCATTTGATTGATATTTCCCAAACTCTTCATTTAGTACTACATCAAATGGTTTTTGATTTTGAGGTTGGTTACTATTAGTTACCAATTCCCCTTTTTTAATTATTTTACTCATAACTTAAATTGTGAGGTTATCCCATTTCACACATCGGTTTTGTTATTAATTAATTTTTGATTCTCTTTTCTTTATTGAGGGTTCAAATCTCATCCCCTCACTAACAATACTATAGTTAGTTGATGTTTTACTTACACACTAATTTTATTTTTAGTGTTGGTAATTTTATTAATTCTCACTTTTAATAGGTGGAGAAGTTTAACCCCTTAATTACTCTCCTTAAATTACTCGAGAGATTACTTACACACTAATTTTATCTTCAGTGTTAGTAATTTTATTATTATTCTAAAATTCTTAAATTTGGAAATATGGAAGACAAGTGGAGAATCAATAAAATTGGAGATGATTTTTATTTCATTCCAAAAAAGGTAAGAGATGAAAAGTTAGAGTATGAAAGATTACTAAGTAACGTCAGTAAAAGGGAAAAGAAAATTGAATCTGAATTAGTAAAGATTAGTAAACTCAAAGAAGATTTGAGGAATATGAAAAAGGATAGAACTAAGGGATTTAATAAAATGATTAAGTATCATAAAAAGTTCCTACCTTCTTTTTCTATATTCTTAGATAATGATGGGTTTAACCCTCAATGGGGTATGTGGGTATCAATTGGTGGTAAGAGAAAATATATATACATAGGAACTGTAGATGATGTTTCGTATCACTTAGATTTATTAGAAGATAATGTTCCTCATTACAATAAGAATAATAGATATGAGGATGGACCAGTAGGATATTATAATTCATTAAACCCTAAGAATTACGAGGGTGATGAACATAAAGAAATCATCATATCCAAAATTGAATCTTATGTTTGTGATGTTGTTAAGAAGAAGATGTTAGGTATTTTAAAGAAAGATGGGAATTTAGATAGGTTCTATGATAAAAAATATAAATTGAAAGGAATTGAAATTCTTTATGATTTATATAAAAAATCTCCACATTACACACCTCCTCAGAAAGAAAGAGAAAAGAAAAAAGGAGGGAGATTACGTCCTCTGAATGTTGGTAAAAAGAAAGTACATATATTAAGAAAAACTTAAAAAAGAAATTTTTATAAAATAAAAAGAGTAATTTTATGTTGATTTATTCTAAAATAGAAAGAGTATGTTAGGTTACATTATAAAAAAAATATTTGAAAACAAATTGTTTAAAAAATTGATGAATGATAATAAACTTAAAGAACTTTTAACACAAGGAGATAAATCCATTGATGATATTAAGAAAAATTCAATTAACTTAATGATAAGAGGTTATGAGGTACCCCTTCATCTGACAAAGTATGTCAATTTTAATAATTTAAACACTAAAGAGAGGGAGTATATAACATCGAAAATAGTAGAAGAAATTACCAGTGGAAACTGTCCACACAATGATGTTATTAAAATGTCATATTTTGATAATACTCATCCTTTGTGGGAAAAATATTTGTCATTAAAAACAATAAAAAATAAAGAGAACCAGAAAAAAGAAAGAGAAAAGAAAAAACAAGAAAATAAGAAAATAACGAATCTAATTAGTAAGTATGGAAAAGACAACTATGAGAAATCTCTTAAAGGAGAAATTTTCTTGGATATGGATGAAGAATTACTAATTATTTCAAAAGGTAAACCGAATAAAAAAGATAATAATTTGGTTAGAGGTAAAAAAAGTGAAGTTTGGTATTATGATGAATATGAGAATCGATTAAAAAATAAATCATACAAATTAACCATTCGATTAATAGAAGGTAAAGTTAAAGGTTGGAAAAATTTATAAAATGGGAAAAAAATATGGGATTGGATTTTCATTTTGGAGACTTATTGGAGTTTCCTCATTCAAACAAAAAATATCAAGAAAATCGGGAATTCCCACTACAAAAAAAGGAATGAATGAAAAGATTGGACGAGTTTTAATCAATTTTATTTTAGGAAAATAAGTAGTTAATTTTTATCTTAGAAATTAAAGTATAATTGAAAAGTTATTAATTTAAACTTAATCAAATTATGAGATTTATTTAATTACAAAACAACAAAGACACCATATTTCACCAACTGATAGATTAAATGTAACTATTTCAATCTTCAAAGTATATCAAAGTTTGAATCAAATCTATTTTGATACCATAGTTATTTTTGAACTACACTAAACTATGATTTTGTTTCATTTGATTTTCCCATTCTAATAAATCAGTTTTCCTGATGTATTTTTTATGAGATGATATTTCTATCATTGGTAACCCAAACCTTTTTCTCCACTCTTCTATGGTGGTTCTATTTACGTTATACATCTTCATTAATTGTTGTTTTGTTATTCTTTCTTCCATTGTTTCTCTTCTTCTTTTTTTAATAGTTCTTTAAATAATTTACGATACCCTTCTCTATCTTTTCTCTTTCTATAAGGTTCAAGTTCATCTGAGAAATTATTAACCAGTTCTGATTTTCTAATTAACTCATCAATGAACTCTTTTGGATTTTCTTTAATCCATTTTATAGATTCAGAATCTAATTTAGTTTGATTCATCTTTAAACAGTTTTATATAAATAGTATCAACCTTTAGTTTTTAAGTAATAGGTTATAATCTTTATTCAACCTTTTTAATTATTTGAACACTTAGGTATTGGATACACCAATCCCCTTTAAGAGTTTTACCTCCTTTTTTATTTAATTCTAAACTTCCTCAGACCAGTTCGATTGAATCACCCATATCTGATTTATAGTAGAACCATTTTTGATACTATCGGAGAAACCTCTTCCATTATGTATAGATGTTATTTCAATCTTATAGAATACTATCCGACTTCTAACCCACTAACTATTCATTAGAACCCTCGTGGGTGATTGGTATTTTACCCTATGATGGATACCAGTATCTACTATAAGTATTACAAAGTGTAGGAAAACGTAAAAAATAGAAGAGTTTTTTAATTAAATTTGTGAATACTATCATTACAACGAACACATTGTATACATATTTCTAAAACAATAATGTACACAATGTGTACACTTAATGTATTTAAAACATTAATTATCAATAATTTAAATATATGGTTTTATTTCTGGAGGTACCACATTTCAACCCTTTAAATCATTGATTTAGAGG
>ENA-UZWT01013372-UZWT01013372.1-metagenome-genome-assembly--contig:-Day-1-50m-contig-13372_pt1 | contig 15610 bp, 9 predicted proteins | sample MGYA00260338_ERZ794898 | MGnify/ENA metagenome assembly ERZ794898 | reverse complement strand
GATACTCAAGGAGCTATTGAAGAAAACATGCTTTTCTTGAACCGTTCTGTATCTTTAGGATTTGACGATATGCTTGCTGATCTTTCTGCTGGAGCAAATGGAGGTACTGCATACGGATTGTTTGAGAACTCTGAGTCTATGGCTTTGAATCTTGGATTTACAGGTTTCCGTAGAGGATCTTATGACTTCTACAAAACTGACTGGAAATATTTGAACGACGCATCTACTCGTGGAGCTTTGGCATCTGCTGCAGCATCTATCGAAGGAGCTTTGATTCCAGCTGGAACATCAACTGTATATGACCAAATCTTAGGAACTAACATCAGACGTCCATTCTTGCACGTACGTTATAGAGCTTCTCAAGCTGACGACAGAAGAATGAAAACTTGGTTAACTGGTTCTGTAGGTGGAGCATACACATCTGACTTAGACGCAATGGAAGTAAACTTCTTGTCTGAAAGATGTTTGTGTGTACAAGGAGCTAACAACTTTGTACTTTTCAAAGCTTCCTAATCGGAAGTAAGTTATTGTAAATTTTACCCTCGTTACATCGACGGGGGTAACTTTTACTTTTTTAAATTATTTAATTATATTATATTATGGCAACAAAAAAAGCAGCTACAAAACCCGTAGCAAAACAAGTAGAAACAATAGAAGAAAAGGTAGTAAGTAAACCTGTAGTAAAAGAACCCGTAAAACCAAAATGGGAAATTAAAGACAGAACTTACATTTTGAAAAACAACAAAGCACCTTTAACACATACAATTCCATCAAAGCATACAACTAAATACTCTTTATTGTATTTTGACGAAGAAGAACAAGTACAAAAAGAACTTAGGTACGCTACAAACCAACCGTCGCCTTTCAAATCAGAGCAAAAAGGAGAAGCTACTATTGGACACATTATTTTTAATAATGGATCATTAATTGTTCCAAAAGAAAAACAAAATCTTCAAAAGCTTTTATCTCTTTATCATCCTTTAAAAAATAAGCTTTATTTTGAGTTTGACAATGTTGAAGTAGCGGAAGACGAATTAGATATATTGGAATTGCAAATTGAAGCCTTAAATGCTGCAAAACAAATTGACATTGAACAAGCTGAAGCTATTATGCGTACAGAAATAGGTTCTAGAGTGTCTAACATGAGTTCTAAAGAGCTTAAAAGAGATTTGCTATTGTTTGCTCGTAATAATCCTTATTTGTTCTTAGAACTATCTAATGACGAAAATGTAGAATTACGGAATACGGCAATCATAGCAGCAGAAAGAAATATCATTAAACTATCTCAAGACCAAAGAACATTTAGTTGGGCTGCAAACGGTAGAAAACTAATGACGGTTCCTTTTGATGAAAATCCTTACTCAGCAATGGCTGCGTTCTTTAAGACAGATGAAGGAGTAGAAGTATTTAGGTCTATAGAGAAAAAACTTAAATAACACGTAATATAAAAATAGAGGGGATAGCTAATCCTATCCTCTCTTATATTACATAAAAACAAAATAAATGGCAATAAGCGTAGATACTGTATATAAAACAGTTTTATTAATACTTAACAAAGAGCAGCGCGGATATATGACGCCTGATGAGTTTAATAAAGTAGGTGCTCAAGTTCAGTTAGAAATATTTGAAAAATATTTTGAAGACTTAAACCAACTAACAAGAGTTCCGCAAAACGATATGGATTACGCGGATAGAGTTGCTTATTTAGATGAAAAAATATCTGTATTTAAAATACACGGTGAAAGTGAATCACCAAACAGTAGTGGTATAGTGTCCTTTCCAACAGACCTTCATAATATAGGTACTGTTACAATGAATGACATAGAAGTACAAAGAGTATCTAGAAATGCTTACTACAACTTAAAAAAATCACCACTTACAAAACCTTCTTTATCGTATCCGGTTTATTTACTACAAGGTAATGGAATACAATTAGACCCTAGTGGCAATGTTGTTTTTGATTATATTAAGAAACCAGTTAACCCTGTTTGGGGGTATACAGTAGGTACTGTAGGGCAATTTATTTTCCAAGCACCTGGTTCAGGTAGCTCTTCAAAAGACTTTGAACTACATAGTTCCGAGCAAACAGAAATTATTTTAAGAATATTAGCTTATGCTGGTATTATTATTAGAGATCCTAATATTGTACAAGCAGCATCCGCTCAAGTACAACAAAACAACATTAACGAAAAAAGCTAAATAAATGGGATTAATAAAAGAAAATAATCGTCAGTACTATGCAGGCGCTCAAAGCTTTTTATCGGGAGCAACTGCTCAAGCTGGTTTAGAGTTTGTTACAACATTTGATACTGACTTAGTATTTGGCAGCTATAATCCTTTAGAAACTAATTACGCTAAAAACAACTTTAAACTTTATACAGCAGCTTCTGGTGTTTTAACTTACACGGAATACACGGCAGAATACGAAGTTAATGGTAATACAATAACTATAACTGGTAGTTTAGACGCAAATACTTCTGTAGTTGTTCAATTAAAATCTCAATCAGGCGGAAACTACGGGAACGAAGACGCTTACGGAAACACAGTTGAAGACAACTGGGGAGGTTATTCTTATATAAAACTAGAAGATATAGTGAACAACTTTTTAGTTGGATATGTAGGACCTGGTAAACTTATACCAAGTGTACAAAGAACAGATGTTATATTTCATGCAAAAAGAGGCTTGCAGGAATTTAGCTACGATACTTTAAAAAGCATAAAATCACAAGAGTTAACGGTTCAACCTAGTTTAAGTGTTCCTATACCTCAAGACTACGTTAACTACGTAAGAATGTCCTGGGTAGATGATTCAGGTATAAAACATATTATATATCCTACAACATTGACAAGTAACCCAGTCGAAATACCTTTACAGGACGACAACGGAGTACCAACTCAGGATAACTTCAATAACAACACGCAAGGAACTTCTATTACAGAAGAAAGATGGGATACCAACAACATAGGTGAAATAAAAAGCGACCAAGAAAACCCGTTTAGAGAAAGAAGAGATATTTACGGAGGAAGATACGGAATTCAGCCCGAAGTTTCTCAAATTAACGGTTGGTTTACAATAAACGAAAGAGAGCATACTTTTTCTTTTTCTAACGATTTAGTTGATCGTATAATAATTTTAGAGTACATTTCTGACGGTTTAGCATATGACATGGATACTAAATTGCCTAAACTAGCGGAAGAAGCTATGTATGCTCATATAAGCTACTCTATTCTTGCCGGAAGAGCTAACCAACCAGAATATGTAGTTAGAAGATTAAAGCAAGACAGAAGCTCTAAATTAAGAAACACTAAAATTAGACTTTCTAATATAAAACTTTCAGAGATTACCCAAGTTATGAGAGGTAAATCTAAACACATAAAACACTAATTGAATGGCAGAAGTTAAAAATAGCTTTCTTGGTTCTAAAATGAATCAAGATTTAGATGATAGACTTGTACCTAGTAATGAGTATAGAGAAGGTATAAATATTTCTGTTTCTAATTCTGAACAAAACGATGTAGGCGCACTACAAACAATTCTAGGTAACACTCTTTTGCAAGAAGCAGATGAAAAAATTATAGGTAGCTTTGTTAGTGAAGTAAATAATACAATATATTTATTTGCTACCGACTACACAGATACTTCGCAAAATAAGCTTGATTCATTCGCTCCTAGTTCAGCTAACTGCAAAATATATTCTTACAACGTACTTACTGACGATCTTATTACTTTAGTAGATGGTTTCTTTTTAAATTTTTCTACAACTCACCCAGTATACGGCGTAAGTTTACTTGAAAACTTGTTGTTTTGGACAGATAATAGAAATCAACCTAGAAAAATAAACGTTCAAACAGCAGTAAATATAAGCGACTATTATACTTCTGAAGATCATATTTCTGTAGCTAAGTACGCTCCTTTTCAAACCATACAGTTATATAAAGAAACGACGCCTGGTTCTGGAGTTTACGAAACTACAATGAAAGATGTTACAAGCGAGTTTAACCCTGATGGAACAAATAATCCTGACTATAACGCAGATTATGCTGGTGATAAAAATTATTTGTCAGATAGGTTTGTAAGGTTTTCTTATAGATTTAGATTTGACGACGGAGAGTATTCTATTATGGCTCCATTTACGCAACCTGCTTTTATACCTAAACAAGATGGTAGTTTTATAGACAAGTATGTTGCAGGTGAATTAACTGAGTCCGATGAAGACGACGCTTTTAAAAGCTCGATTGTTAAGTTTATGGAAAATAAGGTTAACAACATTAAGTTGATTATCCCATTTGAGTATCCTATTAATGAAGTAGGTGAAAAGTTAAAAGTAGACCAATTAGAAATACTTTTTTCAGAATCAGATTCTAACTTAGTAAAGTCAGTGGAAGAAATACCTGTTGAAAAACTAAATACTACAGATACTTTTTACGAATTTGATTATCAGTCAACTAAACCGGTTAGAGTATTACCAGCTGAACAAACAACAAGAGTTTACGATAAAGTACCTGTAAGAGCTTTAAGCCAAGAAATTATAAGTAATAGAGTTGTGTATAGCAACTATGTTAATAAACATACAGCTCCACTTACTTTAAATTACTCTGTAAATGTTTCTCAAAAACTACCATCGACTAGTTCTTCTTCTAGTAGAGCATTGGAAGAATATCCTGAGCATACATTAAAGCAAAACAGGAACTATCAAGTAGGTATTGTATTAAGCGATAGATACGGTAGGCAGTCAGGAGTTATTTTAGCAGAAAACACAGATAGTTTAATTACAGGGGACGGAGAAGAGTTTGGTAGTTCTACTATTTATTCACCTTATAAAGTAGCAGACCCGAAAACATTTTTTGGTGACTCTTTAAAAGTTTTGTTTAATTCACAAATAAGCAGTACAAAATCTTCTTTAACTGAATTTGACAATGCTGAAGAAACCGGTGAACCAGGCTTGTACGTTAGCGGAGATTCTGGAGCTGTAGAAACTTTAAGTGTTTATGGAGGAGGTAGCGGCTATGTAAATGGAACTTATGATACTACAGTAACAAGCGGGGGAAGTGGAACAGGGTTAAAAGTTACTATAACTACTTTTAATGGTTTTATAACAGGAGCAGTTGTTTCAGAACCAGGGTCTGGGTACGGTATAGGAGACATTATAGGCTTAGTTGGAGCTGGAGGAACTGGAGGTGCTTTAAGTGTTTTATCTTTAGCGACTCCGAATCCTTTAGGGTGGTACTCTTATAAAGTAGTTGTTAAACAAACAGAACAGGATTATTATAATGTATATGTGCCTGACATTATTAGTGGTAATGTTGAAACCGCGACACAGGCTGATCAAGAATTAAACATATGTTATATACCTTTACTTAACGATAATATAAATAAAGTACCTAGGGACTTGCAAGAAGTGGGGCCAGACCAAAGAATATTTAGTAGCGATACTATTTTATACCCAAGAGTAGATACTCCTGGACCTGCAGGTAACGAGTATAACAAAATGTTCAACGTTGACCAAGAAGGTTCTTTTGTTGGTACTATTGCTACTTTGTATGATTTAACAGGTTCAGACCAATCTGGTAATCAAGCTGTTTATCAAGCTGAATCTGATCCTTTAATTGCTAAAGTATTAACACCTTACGAAGTAGGTAAGCCTTATCATAATAACACAAACATTACTTTAGGCGTATTAGAAACAGAGCCTGTAGAATCTTTAATAGAAATATATTGGGAAACATCAACATCAGGTCTTATTAGTGAGTTAAATGAATTAATAGCTAGTAGCAACCCTGATGAACCCAGTTATATTGTTGACTATAGCTTTACGTTAAACGAAAGTGATCCAACTGGAACTGAAGTTTCTTCTAGCCCTTTTCAACCAAGAACAGCTTCTGGGGAAAGCTTTACTTCTATTGTTAGTCTTGAAAGCGTAATAGATGATACAGGTGTTGATAGAACGTCAGATTTTTCATTAACTGGAAGCAGTGCAAGTGGTTATAACTTTGAAACCACGGTACAAGATTTTTATTATGGAGCTGATGCAAATACAAAAGAAAGTTACACTTTTAATATAAGTGTTACAAATACAGATGTTACACCTGCTTTAAATAAAAACTTAGTTTTAAAAGGAAAGCTAAGTAACGTTGATCCTACGATAGACCCAATAACCATGCCTACTACATATGTTGGTATGAATAATCCTATTACATATATTTCTGGAGAAAACGGAGCTATATCGCAAGACACAAGAGGTTTGTCTTGGGCTTTTGATAATGGTTTAACTGAAATAACAGTAGGTTATAATTTGAATTTTTATTTGCAGCCTTTTTACGACAACTCTGTGCAGTTAACATATACAAACCCATATAACAGCGGAGGAGTTTTTGATTTAAACATAGTTTTAACAGACGCGGGAGGAGCAACAGATACAGCAACAATAACAGTAGACTTTACAAAAGGAGAATTTAATTTTAATCAATTTTCAACAGCATTCAATCTTTAACAAAATAAAAAATGGCATCAACAACAAACATTAAATATCAACATGAAATAGAAGCGCTTTTAGCAGATAATAGCATTCAAGCTATTTCGGCTGCGGATGTTCGCACTATTGTTACAAGTAATTATCAGCCTCAAATGGTTTGGTCTGGGTATTTTACACAAGGCTTAACTAGCGGCTACCAAGGATATAGAACTTTGTATTTAAACCCCAATTACTTTTCTAATGAAAACATTATGACTCAAGGAGGCGGTGGTGTTTGGGAGGTAGAAAATATAGGTTCTGGAATTACTCCTGGAACTTACAATAATGTTACACTAACGCCTGAAACAGACTTTTACGGGTATAATTTTGCTAGTAACGGAGGTAATGCTCAAGGAGCTACTTTTAACGTAGTTGTTGGAGCTAACGGAGCTTTGTCTTCAGTTACGCCTGTAACATATGGAACTGGGTGGTTTGGAAGAACAAACATTACAGCTGACGATGGCAAAGGTCAACTAGGTTCTTTTAATTTTACAGGAGCGGCAGTACAGCCTACTCTTAGATATAACGGTCCTTTTGATATAACCGAAGCAGGAGACGATAATGTTTACTGTGACATATCTACAAATTCAAGCAACGATCCAAACGCGGATTTTACTAAAATAAATACAATAGTACTAGCAACTCAAATACTAACTCCGGGTAATGAAGACAGCAATACAGGTGCTAAAATAAGAACTACAAATGAATTATACTGTAGAACAGATTATAGAGATCTTACTGTTACATTGTGGAGAATAGCTCAATAATATTACAAACAATTAACTATTAATATATGGCAGCAATAGTAGAAGTAAAATTTTTTAACTCTTTTATTTTAAGTAAAGTTGTAAACTCTTCAGATGAACCTGTGTGGAAATACGCAAGTGATGCTATTGGAAATCTTGATAAAAACTGGTACATAGAAGAATCTAGAATTAGAGGTGGGTACAATAACACAGCTATTGATTTAGGTGTTAAGGCTTATTTAGTTGAAAGTACTAACGAAGCTTCTATACTAGGAGCTGGAATGATTTACTCTGGTATATATAATTCTAGAACAGATTTTAACAACACAAATCAGTTTCCTGTTGGACAAGATATTACAAGAAGCTTAGATCCAGCAAACGGAACTGTTCAAAGACTTTATGCTGAAGATACAAACCTTATTATATTTCAAGAAAATAAAGTAAGTAAAGCATTGATAGATAAAGACGCTATTTATTCAGCTGAAGGATCTGCTCTTACTACATCTGGAGCTCAAGTAATTGGACAAGTAGTACCTTACGCTGGTAATTATGGTATAAGTAAAAACCCTGAAAGCTTTGCAGTATACGGTTACAGAAAATATTTTGCCGACAAAAACAGAAATGCAATACTAAGGCTTTCAAGAGACGGTATTACTGAGATATCTTCTTATGGAATGAAAGACTTTTTTAGAGATAACTTAATTAACTTAGACACTGCATCAGCCAAAGGTAAAGCTATTGGAGGTTTTGATATTCATAATAAAAATTACATTATATCTTTACAATCCGCTAATTCAGATATAGAATATAAAACTTTATCTTTTGACGAAGCTATTAAAGGTTGGAGTAGTTTTTATACTTATAAACCTAGCTTTGCTTTTAACTTAAAAAATAAGTTTTATACAACTAACAACAGAGGTTTGTATTTACATAACTTTGAAAACGTAACGCCGAGCACTAAAAATTCTTTTTATGGTGTTGAGTTTGATTCTAGTGTTAAATTTGTATTTAACCCTAAAGCTTCTATGTCAAAAGTATTTCAAACCATAAACTACGAGGGTAGCGACGGATGGAAAGTTATAGATATAAATAGTTCTAGTGATGTTGGTTCAATTATATACAGCAGATTAGAAGGAACTTATGACTCTGCGAATCCACCAAATACTGGCGAAGACGCTATAATTCAACCTTTTTACAACGCTGGCTTTACCCGGAAAGAAAACAAATACCATGCGATTATAAAGAATGACACTGGCGCTCAAGGCGGAGAAGTTATTTTTGACGGAAGTATTTCTGGAATCAGAGGATATTTTGCTACGGTAGAAATAAAAACAGACGATTCAACAAACTTAGGTAGTACTAAGGAATTATTTGCAGTGTCATGCAACTACGTAGAATCATCTTATTAAATAAATTAAATGGAATTAAATATTAGAATGCTAAAAGACTCAGACTGGGATACATTAGTATCTTGGTGGAGCGCTTGGAAAGAATGGACAGCTCCTCCTAAGGATATGCTGCCTGACAATGGAAAAGGTGGATTTATGGTCGAAAAGAACGGTAAACCAATAGTAGCGGGATTTGTTTATACAGCTAATTCTAAAACAGCTTTACTTGAATGGATTATATCTGATCCAGAGTACAAAGAAACAGACAGAAAAGAAGCCTTAGAGCTTTTAATAACAGGTGCTGAAGAGGTTTGTAAGCAAAAAGGTTACAAATATATATTTAGCATCGGTAGAAATAAGCATTTAATAAAAACACACAAAAAGTTAGGGTATCATGTTGATGAAAAGCCCTCTTACGAAATAATTAAAATACTATAAAAATGGCAGCAGTAACGGCAATAGTAGCAGCATCAGCGGCAGTTGTAGGTAACGGAATTCAAGCTATAAGCGCAAACCAAAAAGCTCAGTCAGCTAAAGGTAAAGCTAATAGAGCAAGAGGTGTCTTAAAGGACATGGAAAATTCTAGACAAGAAATAATAAACCCTTACGAAGGATATGAAAGCGTTGCGGGATTAGCTAGCGACACTAGCGGAATTCTTAAAAATAGATTTGCAAATATAGGTGTAGCTACTCAGGCTGCTGAAATGCAAATTGAGGAAGCTGATATTTCTTTAGCTAACACCTTAGATACTTTAGCCGCGACAGGAGCAAGTGCTGGTGGAGCAACTGCTTTGGCTCAAGCTGCGTTACAAAGTAAAAAAGGAGTAGCCGCTGGAATTGAAAAACAAGAGGTTGCTAACCAACAAAAAGCCGCTCAAGCAGAAATGAATATTGATACCGCTAAAATGAGTGAAGCAAAAAGACTACAAGGCATAGAAATGAGCGAAGCGCAAAGACTGCAACAAGCAGAAGCTGCTGGTAAAGATTATGAATTTAAAACAAGAGAAACTAGAGAAGTGAACGCTTTGAACAGACAGCAAGCAATTATAGATAACTCTTTAAGAGAACAAGCGGCTTATCAAAACACAAGGGATGCAGCTATTGGAGGAGCTATTAGTGGGTTAGGAGCTGTTGCTACTTCAGTTGGAGGTTTACAAGCAGAAAAGCTAGCCGGTAGCGGCGGAGGGAGTATGTTTGACGGCGCAAAAGAAAAACTAAAAACAAGTGAGGATTTTAAACTCGATACAAAAGTTGACCTTTCAAATTTAGGGTATCAAGGGAATAAAGGAAAATACAAATACTGAAATTAAACTAACTAAATGGGAACATACACAAATCCAGATTACATAGCCCCAGCAACCGGCGCTGCAGTATATAAAGGTATACAAACACTAGCAGGTGATGTTTATAAATTTGCCTCTGACGAAAGAGACAGAAAAGCAGCTCTTATAACAGAAAGTTTAGCCGCCCAACAAGCTATTGACGACAATATAAACAAGCTAGGATTTAATGTGCAAGAAGGTGAAAACAACTTTCAAAGCCAAATAATTAAAGAAGCCGAAGCTATTAAGCGCAAGATAAACGATCAGTACTTAGCAATGTCTAAAACTTTTACTACACCTGCTCAAATAGCTGAAGCAAAGGCAAAAATAATTAAGCTTAATAAATATCCGGAAAGCCTTATAGAAGACTTAACTACAGGTCAGTTTTTAGCTGATCAATACAACGAAGGTCTTCAAAAACAATTAGGCTCTGAAGGGTCAATTAGTATGACTAATGACGAAAACTTAATTGCTGTAATTGGAGACATGCGTAATGGCGGTAAAAACACTAAACTTGAAACAAGCGAAACTGGTACAAGAGTACTGGTTACAAATGTTGCAGGTAAAACGCATAAGCTTAATTTAACGGCTATTACAAACGGTAGAAAAAACAATCCTAATTATGAGTTGTTTAAGAAAACAGTAGACGATACTGAAGTAGTTAAGGATTTTGAAACGCAGCTTTTTGGAGAAGCTACTCCTCAGGAGCTAATTGCGTCAGGAGTTTTTAAATATGAAGAGGTAAAAGACATTGCTGGAAAAAAAGTAAATCGCTATGTTTTTGATAAAGATGCTGCAAAAAAAGCTGTTGGTGTTGTTGGTCAAAGTCTTATAAAAGACCCAGCTAACTACAACTATGCTAATAGCTTATGGCAAGACTATTTAAAAAATCCAGTTAGCTTAAAAACCGCTTTAGGTAAATTAAAAGAAGATGGTACTTATGAAAATGAAAAAGCAGTTTTAGATATTCTTCAAGAAGCATATATTGCAAAAGCAGCAGATGCAAAAGGAAAACAACTAGGTATTGTTGTAGCTGTCACTAAACCTAAAAGACAACCAAGAACAATAGTTTATAATAAAACAGATGATGTATTAAAAGCTCTTGCGGAATACGCGCAAGGAACAGGTGGAGCTGAAATTGTACCTTTTAATAAAACTACATATAGAGTAAGTAAAGATAAAAAAAATATTGAAGTGGTAACAGAAGGAGGAAAAATAGCAACATCAATTCCTTTATATAAAACAGATGCTTTTGGCGTTGCTTTAAAAGACAAAAACGGAAATCTTGTACTAAATGAAACAGGTTTTCAAGCTATAACAGGAGACACAAAAAAAGAAACAATTACAATACAATAATAAAAAACAATTATGAGCGATTACCGTAGTAACAAAACAGGGAAAGTAGTAAGCGAAGAAAAAATAAACGAACTTGCTAAAGAAGCAAATTACTCTTTTGAGGAGTACTTAATAGCCGGTGAATTTGAATTGTATGACGAAAAGGGAAAGGAACCCGGTGTAACGGAAATAGCTGCGGCCGATGCACCGATAAACTTCGCAGCAGATACGGATTTAGTTTCGGACGATATTTCATTGGAATCACCAGAGCCTGAAATTAGAAAAGGTAGAGCGCAGCAAAGAAAAGCAGAGCTTGAAAAATTAGCGGAGCCTGAAGAAGAAGAAGAAGATATAGATTGGCTTAAAGAAGCTGGAACACAGTTAAAAGCAAACACTAAAAGAGCTTTAGGTAGCATAGCTAGAATACCTAATTATTTAAACGAAATATCAGCAGGTGTTGTTAAAGACGTATTTTTAAGCGAGGAAGAAAAAAAGATTTTCGACGAATTACCAGACGACGTTCAGTTAATGATAGCAGGAGGAGGGACTGGATCTCCTTTAACTAATTTAGATTTAGCTAAAAAAGGCGAAGAATATTTTCAAAAAGCAAAAGCAGAAGCTGACAAAATAAACAAAAACTTAGTTGAGTTTGACCAAAGCATAGGAGAAGATATTTTAAGCGGCCAATTAGGTAGAGCAGCAGGAAGAGCTGTTACTCAAGCTGTAGGTTCTTTGCCTTCCATGGTTCAAGCCTTTGCAGGCCCTGTGGGTATTGCTTCAATAGTTTTAGGTTCAGCAGCGGAAGCCTCGGATAAATCTAAAGAAGAAGGTTTACCCTTAGGTATAAAATCAACAGGTTATTCAACAACTATAGGTCTTTCTGAAGGTCTTTTAGAACTTGTTACTAGAGGTATTGGAAAAAGCGTGTTTAAATCTCTTTTTAAGAAACCAAAAGAATATACTGTTAAAACAGTTAAAGAAATTGCTACTAACTTATCTAAAAACTTTGGACAAGAAGGGCTTTCAGAGGTTGCAACAGATGTTATAAATAGAACAGCAGACGCTGCCTTTTTAGGCAAAGAAGACGTTTTTAAAGACTCTTTTACTGAGCTTATAGACGTATTTATTGTTGGTGGAGTTGCCGGTGGAGCTTTAGGAAGCGTAAAAGGAGGAGCTGACTTTGTTCAAAACCGAAAAGCAAAAAAAGGTATTGATAAAATAGTATCTACTATTGACGCTAAAGAAACTAATGAAATTAACGCATTGTTTGATAAAGCAATGGCTGACCCTGTAACAAAGGCTCAGATTGGTATTGTCAAAAATAAAAATACAAAGTTAGGACTTTCTTTTATACTAAATCAAAGCTTAAAAAAAGGAGAAATAACAAAAGAGCAAGCTGCACAATCTTTAACTAAGTTTGACCAAGTTCAGTCAACTGTCAGACAAGTAGAAAAAACCGGATTAGACTTTACACCAGAACAAGGAGTTGAGGTTGTTAATTTAATTTCTGAAAAAAATGACCTTAAAAGCAAAATTGAAGGTGTTGATGAAGCTTTAGCGTCTGTTCAAAAAGAACGCATTAAAGAAATTGATGAATCAATTAAACGTATAGCAAAAGACGCTACCGAAGTAAAACTAAAAGCAGAAACTGAGGTTGTTGAAAAACTAGCAGGTGAAGAAAATGTTAAAGTATTTGATACTACCGAAGAGTTTGTAAAAGTTACAGGTAAACCAGCCGAAGCAGATGCTTTTGAAGATACAGATGGTACTATATTTATTAACAAGCAAAGAGCCGCAGAAGTAGGCGCTTTTTCCGCTCCATCACATGAATTACTACACAGAGTTTTAAAGTCAACTTTTAGCGATAAAACAACTTCAACTAATCTTGTAAAAGACTTTAACAAAGTTTTAGAAAAACAAGGGTTCTTAGACGTTGTGCAAAAAAGAATTGATGACAACTATAGGTTTAATAAAGACGGTTCAGAAAAAGCGTTTGATGAATACGCTGAAGAATATTTAACCGCATTTTCAGACGCAATTGCAAAAAAAGATATTGAGTTTAACGAAACTAAGTTTCAAAAGCTCATGCAACCTATTGTTAAGTTTTTTAGAAAAATTGGGTATAACAAAATTGAGTTTAAAAACGGTAGAGATGTATACGATTTTATAAAAGACTATCGTAAAAACATCGAAAAAGGAGAGTTATCTAAAAGAGCTACAGAGTTACAAGCTAAAGGCCAAACTGTAAAAAGCACTGCAAAAGCTAGTATTACTAAAATTAACGAGCAAATAGAAGCGCTAGAAGAAAGTTATGATAACGGAGAACTTGACTTTGATGACTATGATCAGCAATTAACTAACTTAGAATCTAAACTGGAAAAGGCCAAAGCAGCTCCTGTTACAGAAGTTAAAAAAGCAAAGCCTAAAGAAGATAAGCGCGAAGTAAAACAATTAGGAGATGCGTTAAATAAATTAATACCAGAAGGTACAACAAACAAAGAATATAAAGAAAGAGTTGTTGGAACGGTCGCTGCAGATCTTTCCGGAAAAACGCTTAATCCTCTTATTAAAAAAATAGCAGCAGGCTACGGAATTGTAGCTGACAATGTTTATGGTAAAAGTTGGGAAGACTTTTATATTGCTGTAAAAGGAGTTCAATTTATTAAAAACTTACAAAAGTTTAACCCTGAAATTAATGATGATTTTGGAGGATTTGTTATTGGTAGTCAGTACGGTATTAGAAATAGGGTAAAAGAAGCTTTAATTAAATTTAAGAAAGAAGCTGAGGGTGGTTTTAAAGAAGATGTAAGTACCGCTAAAGGTATTGCTGCAGAAGAAACAACAGCCCCTGTCGCTCCTGAAAAAGCTAAGTATAAAAACTTATTACAGCAAAAAGTATTAAGCACAGAGGGCTTAAAAACAGCTCGTACAAAAGTTATTTCATCTGTTAGGGTACTTAAATCTAAAATAGACGCAGCAATTACTAAAAATGTTGCAACTACACCTATTATAGACGAAATAAGATTATCTGTAGGTAAACAACTAGATATAATTTTCAAAAAAGAAATGGGTGGAAAGCCAAAAGAAAAATTCAAAAATTATCTTTTGACTAATAAAAAAGCTATTCTTGAAAACTTAACAACTACTTATCTATTAAGAGCTATTCCTCAAGCTATTCAAAAATCAGTTGGAGGAAAGTATCTTTTAGATAAAGACGGTAAAAGAGTAATTAACTCTTTTGGAGACGCTACTTTTGTACCTAACTTTGTTGGATATGATGTTTGGAAAGATGCTAAAGTCGACAGAGAAAAAACATCGACAGAAGCTGCTGGTAGAACTTCAGGTAATGAAATAACTAGAAGAACACCAAAAGTTTCAGAAGCAATATCTGATCAAGAGTTTTTAGATATATACTTAAACGAAGATGGCTCTTTAGTTAAGGGTAGAAAAGAATCTTTAGCAAAAGCTTTAGGAGAAGAAGTTGCTTTCGACATGATTAAGCAAGATTTGCAAACTGATGGACCTATATTTGAAGCTTTAAAAAATAACCAAGAAGCTTTAGGCGTTGTCATAACAGACACAATACAAGAAGAACTATCTAGACAGATTGAAAGAGGTAATATTAAGTTTAGCTTAACCACTCAACAGAATATATTAGAAGGTATAAAAGTTTTAGAACAAAACAGTTTTGATCAAAATTCTTCTGAATTTAAAAAGTGGTATGCAAGCGTTAATGATGAATCTAAAAAGTTTTGGGACGAGGAAGTTTCTTTTATGTTTGTTAAAGAAGATGGAGCTGTTAGATCAGAATTTACTAAAAACAAAGCAAAACAAATTGAAAAATTTCCATTCCTTAAAGATGGAATTGAAAAATACAATGAAGGCATTTTAAATTCTCAAAATACCGAAAAAGCTAATATTGCAAAAGAACAGCTAGAAAATTTTTGGGGCTTAATTGCACCTATAGTAGATCCTGCTATTCTTAAAATAAAAGGTCTTAACTTTTTAGGGTCCGCGAGTAGAACTTCTAAACCAAACGCTAAAGTAGAAAGTATTCTGAGAAAGAAACCACAAAGCGTTTCTAAAGCAGCGCAAGACGCTCTTAACGAGCTTTTGCCAGTTATAGATAATGTTACTGTATATTCCGGTAACTCATCAGCTATGAATGCTATTAGAGAGTTTATGACTAGCTATGAAGGTAAACCTAATGAAATTGCAGAAGCGTTTAGTCAAAATAAAATAAGCGAAGAAATAGAAAAAGCCAAGCAAGCTAATACTTTACTTTTTAAATACTTAAATATTTTAGC
>ENA-UZWT01000848-UZWT01000848.1-metagenome-genome-assembly--contig:-Day-1-50m-contig-848_pt1 | contig 15702 bp, 23 predicted proteins | sample MGYA00260338_ERZ794898 | MGnify/ENA metagenome assembly ERZ794898 | reverse complement strand
CATAGAAAAATCATCATCAGTTTTAGTTTTAGTGGCGAGAGCATAATCGCTCACACGCTTCTCAAAAAAGTTGGTTTTGCCTTCTATTGAAATGCTTTCCATAAATTCAAATGGATTTTCTGTATTAAATATTTTTTTAATTTGTAGTTGAATACACAATCTGTCGGCGACAAACTCAATATAATCACTCATCATTTTCTCATTCATTCCCAGCAATCTACACGGTAATGCCTCACAAATAAAATGCTTTTCTATTTCTACCGCCTCTTTAATAATCTCCTTGATTTTGTCCAAACTCGGTTTCTTCTGTAATTTGTGATACAAACAGACAGCAGTTTCCACGTGTAGTGCTTCGTCCCGACTTATTAATTCGTTACTGAAAGTAAGACCATTCATAGCAATACCTCTTTGTTTCAACCAGTAAATCGCACAAAATGCTCCCGAAAACTGGACACCCTCCACACAAGCGAACGCCACAAGACGGCTTCCATAAGACCTTTTTCGGTCACCAATCCATTTTGTAGCCCAATCTGCCTTCTTTTTTATTGCGGGAAAATTAGCGACAGCATTAAACAATTTATCCTTTTCCGCTTCGTCCCTCACAATTGTATCTATCAAAAGTGAATACGTTTCGCTATGTATTTGCTCTATGAAAGTCTGTATGCTGTAACACGCCCGTGCCTCACTTAATTTCACCTCCTCCATAAAACGTCCTACAATATTCTCCATTACAATTCCATCACTCGCAGCAAAAAAGGCAAGAATACTTTTTATAAAATGTTGCTCGTTTTCGCTTAAAGTAGCAAATATATCCCTATCTTTACTCATATCTATTTCTTCCACAGTCCAAAAGCAACCTAATTGTTTTTTATACAGAGCATACAAGTCTTGATGTTGAATGGGAAAAAAGGTGTGTCGGTTGTTTTCTTCTAAAAGGATTGGTTCGCTCATCAATAAAAAATATGGAGATTATATTTTTTATGGATTTTTAAAAGAGATTTTTAAAAGAAACTGTCGCCCCATATTTTGTATGACTTATATTCACCATCTTCGGTTGGGAATATAAGATTAAGTTGATAATCTATCTTATAATGATTTCTAAACGGATATTCGTCTTTATCAAACAGTAGGAATGTAAAAGTATCAAGAGGTATTATTTCTTCGGGGAGGTCTTCAACATAACATTTCACTTCTAATTTTGCTTGTTCTTTCAAATTATTTATGTAGGTTTTATGATTATCCCAGTCCAAACAATTATTATCAATCATCTCTTGTAATTCCCAATCTCGGTCTTTTCTCTTTTCTTTGGTTAGTGGTGATTCCGCGACATACGAAAATATATTCCACACCAAATTAGGTTCGGTAATTTTGCTTACAATTTCCATCTTGTGTTGTTGTTGATGCTCTTAGATGGTTGGCGTCATTTCAAATCAATTTTTTTTTGAGAGCATCTGTTAATTTTGTAGGGTTAAATACCACCTTTACACCAAATTTTTTTTCGTAGTTTTGTATGCCTTTTCGTAAGGTTGGAGCAGACCACAAAATAATTTTAGACATAGACGATGCTGTGTGCCGACCACCTTTTTCCTTGCTGTGGCGTTTATGGTAATTTTCTTTCACTTGGTTTCTTTTTGCGGGGTCTGCTTCATAAAACCTTGAAGATTTATCATTAAGGAGTGTAAAGTCTCTGTGTGCTGACGAACCGAAGTGATGAATATGCTTATGCGACGGCATCACCATCACAAACTTCTTTGCTGGTTTGTTGCTACGAAATAGGTAATATGTATCCTTCATATATATATTTACATATCTAAAAAAAATATCTCGTAGTCAATTTCGTCCATTTATTATATTAGGATAATATATAAATCAAATATGATTTTCCAAAGAGACTTGGATTATGGATTTAAAGCAGAGGACGATTTATTTAGCAAAATCAAAGAAAATTATGGAGAAAATATCTGTAAAACGTCAAAGAATTGTCGGGTGGATTATGAGAGCGAAGATGTATTGATTGAATTGAAATCGCGTAGAAATACTTACAGCAAATACCCGACAACGATGATTTCTAAATCCAAAATTGACTATATGCTGAAAAGTGGTAAGAGGTCAATTTGTCTTTTTAATTTTACTGATGGTGTTTATAATATAGAAATTACAGAAAATATTGTGAGGCAATTTGAGTTGCGAGAGGGTGGGCGCTGGGACAGAGGCAGACCCGAGATGAGCCAATATTATTACATACCGATTGAAATATTGACTAAACTTAAATGAGTGTAAAATCCTTTTCCAATTTCATTCCCCAACAAATCCATAAGGTGTAAAAAAGACATTTCGTTCTTACACCTTCTACCTTCTCATAATCGTATTTCTCTCTTGGAATGATTAACTGAAACCCGCCCACCCTATCACTCAACTCTTTAAAATATTTCGTTTGAAGACTCGTAGATGGTAGCAAGAGGCAAAATGGTTTATTGAGAGAAATCAGTCTTTCCATTATTTTTAATTTGATTTTTACAATACCTTTGATTTTGTAAGGTGGATTGTCACATACGACATCACCCTCGTCGCTCTCCCAAAAATCGTTATCGTTATGTATTATATCAAATCCTTTTTTTGTTAAATATTTCCCAGCATATCCGTCGTTGTAAAAAGGCAACCATATTGTCTTTTCTTTTGGAATATAAGGAATAATTTTATCCCACACATACGCTGGCGTGTTCCAGTTATTATCGTCCGTCCATTTTGTGTGAGGCATATATATTATCCACATAAAAATATTACAATAATAAAGGAATAAAGGAAAATACGAATATACGAAAATACGAATCTTTTGAGTTTTGACCGATTCCCGATGGAGCACTCAGCCATCCTTGTTTCTATAAAATAAAAAATAAAAATATTTATTTTGAAATTTCGGTCAAGACTAAATCGGTAAGTGCTTGTTTTTTACAAAGATTCGTATATTCGTATATATTAAGGAATAAAAGGGTTTAAAGGAATACTCTTATGTATATATAGAATATGACAACTTACCAAGAAATTTTTGATAATGACTGGGACGAGAGTATGTATAATGGTATTATTGTTCATTTTAACAGTAAGACAAGTAACACAACAGAGATTTTCAATAAACTTGATAAATATTTTAATAATCTCCCAAAATCAAAGAAGCCATTTTATATCGTTAAAAGTGTGGATACACACAACTTTATTGTTTATCTTGAATACATAGAAGGTTTTGTTAGTCGTGATTCTTTCAAAAGTGAAATAAAAAAGACGGTGGCTAATAATATAAAAATCAAGGTAGATGACTACGACCTTACTGTATTTGAGCCAAATGAGTTTGATACATTTTATCATTTTCTTTTTTATTGTATTGAAAAATGTGATAAATATAAATTCCAATTTACTGTGGATAGAGGTGAGAGAGCCAGCGAGGAAATCCCGGACAAATACATAGATGACTACTTGAATAATACGGGATATATTGAAAATCAGTATAACTTACACGACGATATCTTACAAGAGGTAAGGAAATTTATTACCAAGCAAAATGAAACGTCACCAGTTAGCAAGCGGGCGCAACACAAAATAGATAGACAGAAGAAGAAAGACGATAAAATGAAGGTTGAAAATGAGAATGAACACAAAGAAAAGCAATTCATAGACGCACTCACTACGAATTATGATTTTACAAGTGATATTAACGACTATGTTAAAAAATCTGAACTATGTGAATTGGGTGGTTATGACTTTAAAAATAAGACACATACGACAAGAATTGGAAATATTCTTAGCAGATATGATGTTGTTTATAATCCTCATAAACAAATAAAAGGAAAGAGAGGTGTATTTATGTATATGAAAAAAAAGCAATAAAAATCACAGTTGATATTTTAAACTTCACACTTTATTATAGAAATACGAATATACGAATCTTTATCAAAAACAAGCACTTACCGATTTACACTTGGCTGAAATTTCAAAATAAATATTTTTATTTTTCTTTTTATAGAAACAAGGATGGGTGGAGTCCCCCATCACCAATCGGTCAAAACTCAAAAGATTCGTATTTTCGTATATTCGTATAAACTATTCCTCCTCCTCCTCCTCCTCCTCACTTTCTTCAAATACACAGTCGGCGGACAATTCATCTCCCTCTTTCTCCTCTTCTTCCTCACTCTCTTCCATAACACCACAATAATTAGAACATTTTTCGGGTTCTTCCACCTCTTCTTCGCTCTCGCTACTGTCTGTCGCTGGTCTGTCGCTATCGCTGTCGCTGTCGCTCTCTGTATCTGTTCCAAAATTTAAGATTGTTGTTGGTCTTACACCATTCATCGTGAGACAGTAATTACAATCGCAAAATATTCTGTGAGCGTAATAATGACAAACCGACATATATATACACTATAAATAAAACAATTTATATTCATTTTATTTATATTTAAAAAGAGATTCTTAACCATATATAATTATGGTAAGAAGTGAGGCGATGAAAAAAGCCCAAAAAAAATACCGACAAGTTCATAAAGAGCGCTTCAATAATCGTGTGAGAGAATATAGTAGAAAATATATGTTAGAACACTACGACGAGAAAGCCAAACAGTATAAAAAAGATTATTATTTCAAAAATAAAAATTACACCAACAAGAATTTTGCTCCCGATTTAATTAAGTTGTTTGCGGAATGATATTGTAAGCGATGTCAATAACTTCAAATCTCTCCCACATAATTTCTAAAACCTCGTCTGCTATAATTTTCTTAAATACTTTATAATCGTAGGCTGGCGCAATATCGGCAATATACGGGTAGGTCGGGCGAGCAAACATTATTATATTATTTTGTAATTGTAGTTCAAGTGTGGAAATTTCCATATATATTCTATAAATATTTTAATTTACTCAACGAAACCCGCACCGAGCGCAAGACCCGCGCCAGCATAGTTACCCGAAAGAGCAGCAGTTCCCGCTGCTTGTAACGGGCGACCAATACGAACAGTTGAACCAGCAGCCTTTCTTCCAGCCCGATAAGTTCCTTTCACAGACTTTTTCGCTTTGCCCGCCATACGGTCGCCACCAGCAACATCGCCCTTTTGATACTTCCTTTTCGCACGCATCGCTTGGCGACCCGCGCGCCGCCTTTTTTTTTCAGCCCGACCCGCCATATCAATACCCTTACGCACTTGTGAAAAAATATCTTTTCCAGCCATTTTATATATTATAAGAACAAAAATATTATTCTTTATTTTTGTTTTCGTCTTCAAACACTAACTCGTTAAAGTTTCTAAAAAAGCGGAAATTGGCGCTCGTTCTCAACGACGCATCAATCAACAAAAAATCATATCGTCCTTTAAATGTTACATCAAAAACTTCGTCTGCTTGTTTTTTAGGCATCAACATATACTCCTCTTGAATCGCAGCAGTTTCCTTATTTGTTTTCGGTTTAAACAGAAATATCATATTAGCATTTGAGCGTAGAGATGGCGATAAATCCGTTGCTTTGTGTCCTACAATCCATATAGATAAATTTTTGTGCCTACGATTTTTTATAGTTTGATTGAGTATTTTTTCATTTTCTTTTGTTCGTAGTTGTGATGAAACATCGTCTAAAATTAATAGATTATGTTTATCGTCCTCAACAGCGTCGTCGCCGATTTCTTCCAGCAAATCAAAAACTTCACTATTTAATTCTAAAAACTTTTGGTCGTCTGCTATTTTTTCCAAAGGACTATTTTTAACCGTTGCTGCTGACGGCGAAACGTAAATAACTTTATCAAACATTTTACGGTACGATAATTTAGATTTCTTATCTTTTGTAATTTTTTGTGACTTTAAAAGGTTGATAATTAAACTGGATTTTCCCGAACCACTTGCGCCCGAGATAATATAGAAATGCGACGTATTCATTAGCGGTTCTGCGATGCTGCGCCCCTTCGCATCTTTGATACATTTATCACAATCCATTTCCACTTTTTTTATTTGTAAATCTTTATTTTGAATCTCTATGATTTTCATTTATATTAGACTGATAAAATATTTATTTCTATCTTGCTAAATCAATTCCATATTTTACTGCTAATGCGCGCATCGCGGGTGTTCTGTTTCCTTTTCCAGTAAGATTTGAAGCGTCACTAATCATCTTTCTTGTAAGTCGTTCACCAGCCGAATCTTTTAAAGGGCGAACATCGCCAATTTTTCTTAATTGCTCGCGCATACGCGCTCCTAACGTGCTTGCGGTAGCCAAACCTTGGTTGATACGTCCTCGCGGGACACCCGTTACCTCGCCGCCAACATCTACCGCCGCAATTGAAGCAACATTATCCGTTGTGCTTGGTGGAGCAACACTTACACCCAAATCGCTACTTCCAGCCGAACCAACACTTTCATCGTCTTCCTCGGCAACGAGACTTCCAACTTCGTCGGCTTCTTCGTCGGCTTCTTCTTCCTCTTCCTCTGCCGCCGCGAGTGCGACTATTGGTTCTTCTTTCGTAATTGGAAGGGGTGGGGTTGCGAGTGGAATTGATGGTGCGGATTTAATAGTAATTGGTAATTTTTCGGGAGGGTGTAAGTATTCAAGTTGAAACGGCAATTTAGGAACTACATAATTTTCTATTTCGTCAATTCTCGGTATAGGTTCGCTTTGAAAATCCAAATCCTCTTGTTTAGTTTCGTCCATAATACCAGCGCCGTCAAAACTTCCAAGATTTACAGTCGCGCGAGGAAAGGCTACGTTTTGTTGAAATACCGAATTTGCTTCTTGGCGGTATGCTGTTAAATCGCCTTTCAATCTTCGCAGTTCCTTCATATTAACATCGTTATAATTTCGTAAAACATTCGCCACCGCCTTTTGAATACTCGGCTGTCTTGGTTGATTATTTATAACACTCGGGAACGGGGGCATATATAGGGGGACTTGATATGGTTGTGGATTTCTCGCGACATCTAACGCCGACCGAATTTTTGGTTTAGACGCTTTCCTCTTCTTCCTCGCTCTCGGTTTCCTCATATCCCCGAGAACAACCTTCACTATTTGCGTCACATTCTGTTTTTGGTTTTGTTTCTGAGACACAAGTTTTCTCGCCATTATATATAACCGAAGATAAACTGTCTGTTAAAGTTACATTTTCGTTTTTTATAATTAAAGGTGGAATGCGGGCATCTTCTAATTTTTTATTCTCACAATCCACCATATATTGTAGGACATTATCGTCAAATCCGTCAAACTTTTTCTTATAGTCTTCCAGCGAAATAAAATTAGGGTCTAATTTATTCATATCAATATCAATATTTTCGGTATCTTGAAAAGTTTGGAATTGACTTACGAATGTAGCAATTTCTTCGTCCGTCCAATCTCGTCCATCTTGATAGACGGTCTCGTTAATAATATTATCTATGTTTTGATTTAGTAAATCAAAATCTGCGTCGGTTTCTAATTTTTTTATGTTTTCCATATATATAGTATGCCTACAAAAAAAACTGTGAGAAAACCAATTGAAAAGTTGAGCGAAAAAGAACACATAGAAGTAATTGAAGATTCTTCCAGCGAAGAGGAAAGTGATGAACAAATAGTAATTCCGCCGCCATCACCTCTTGTTAAAGAAAAACCTAAAAGGGTGAGAACTGCTAAACAATTAGAAAACGACCAGCGATTGCGAGATGCCGCCGCCGCCCGACGAGCAAAAAAAGCAGCGCCAGCAAAAAAAGAAGTGACACTTGATACAACACTTTACAAAGGCGAACCAATTAAGGAAACTCCGCAACAAGACCCCGACGACAAACCGCTCACTATGAAACAATATAAAGCACTTATTGCCTCACAGAAAGCAGAAGTAAAACCAAAACGCAAATATACAAAACGCGAGAAGAAAGTCGCGCCAGTCGCGCCAGTCGCGCCAGCACCAGCAGCCACACCCACACCCCCAGTTGCGTCACAACCTAATATGATGTTTGTTTAGAAAAAATATAAAATATCCCATAACTATAAATGACTAAACTATTTTGTGTAGTGATGTATAGCGATTATGAAAAAACGCGAATTGGATATGCGGGACTTTTCCCGAGCAAACAAGAAATCTTAAAGCGGATTCCAATTCTAAATTACAACGATTTAGTGTTTAAGAAAAAAAAATACAAAACGTGTAAAGCATTATTTGAGTGTATAGAGGTGTCGCAAAATAATAAATATTTATTTAACTCGCATCATTTGGCGGATTACCGCCGTCTTCTTCCTCCACAAAATCAGTAGGCTGTTTAATATTTGAAACATCGTATTCAGCTAAAAGAACATCAACTCTCGTCCCTCTATTTGCCGATATTTTACGTAGCATTTCATAAGAACCTTTTTCGTCTGCCGCAGCAATAACGCTCTTAACAATTTGACTTTCGTTTAATCCAAGCACTACATATTTTTTGAGATAGGAAGCAATAGACGCTGGCGTAATATGCTCTCCATTTTTGCGAGTAAATAGTGATATTTTGTCGTTGTCCCCGAGTATTTTTTTGACAGATTGTGTAAACTTTTTAACAGCAATAATATTCTTCTTCTGTCCGTATTTCTTCGCAGTTTTATAAACGTTGCGAATAAATAACACTTTGTCGCCGTCAAGAATAAGATGATTACGTTTTTCGTCATATTTGGGTTGTGGTACCCCCCATAAGTCCGCGAGTGCTATATCTTGATTTCTTGTATTTATTTTTAGCATTATGAAACTGGTGATATATTTACGAGGTTCAGTTTCCTTTTTTACAGCATCGCTTATTTCTTTATAACTCGGCAAAGATTGTGTAAGATTTTTATTTTTATCAACTTGTAGGTCTCGTTTCCTCACTCTCAATATTTTATCAACTTCGTCAAATATTTCCTTATTATCTGTATAAGAAAAAAGTTTCTTGGCGATTACAAAAACGCTGTATGCCGTAGAAGGATTAACAACATTTTTGATTGCTCCTAAAATATGTGTGAGAGGTATTTTTCTAATCTGCTTTCTCTTATCTTTCATATTTAATATTTTTCTCAATCTCATATACGAACCAGCGTAAGATTTAGATGTGGATTCTCCTAAATCTTTTATGATAAATTTCTTTTCAACTTCCATTATATATTACTTAATATATTATTTTTATATCATAAAAAATTATTAAATTTAAAATTGGCGCTCAACAAAAATCTCATATAAATATATAACGATGAAACAAGAAATATTCAAACCAGCACATCTTCCGCATCTTCGCCCAATTAGTAAAACGAATGAGGGAGGAAGTCACCCTTTGCCGCCTTTCCACTCCCGAGAAGTCCCACGCCGTCCAGTTATAACTCACGTCGGCGGAAAGCGTGTCCGCCCGAACGGAATGCCCGTCCGCCCGAAAAAAAAAGGAAAAAGGAAGAAGAAATAAATAAAATATATAGTTATTATACATTATGAGCGAAACAATTGAAGGAAACTTTGCCCACAACGAAGATGCTTTTTTTAACGAAATTAGCGAGCCGAGTTACTATGAAGAGAGCGGCGAGGGACAGCAAATTTATTTAGACAGCGTCCTCCCTCAATCCTATGACCCTACCCTTGAACCTTTCAACACGCAAGCGCTAAACCCGAAGGTTTATGCCGAGCAAGACCAATACGGATTCCACCCGAAAATTAACAACGCGTATCAATATACATATGATAACACCAACGCATATTTTCAGCCACAGAACGCAGATTTAATCCATTTTGATTAATTGATATTTTTTTTAAAAGTGTTATATATATATGCCCTCTCACGCGTTGAATGATACCGACAAAGCATCACAAACCATATTTATTCATTCAACTGACGCGGTGGTTTCAATAAGCGATGGTGAGAAAATATTCTATTTAGATGAAGCGATTACCGCTCCCAGCGGTTACAGATTAATTATTGGATTAACAAATATGACGATGCCGAATAGCATTTTTAACGTCACATCATTAAACAATAAAATTGTGTTAAACGATGTTGATTACGAAATAGACGTTGGAAATTATAGTGCGACCGATTTAGCAGCAGCAGTTACTGCGAAGATTGAAGACGACCCGCTGGTAGTTGGGAGTTGTTCTTTTAGCGACACAGATAATAAATTTTCTTTCACATTTGGTATAGCGCAAGTAATAAACGAAGAAACAACACTTTCACGCCAATTAGGATTATCGGGACAATTGCCGACATCAAGTGTGAGTTCTTATGATGCCCAAAATATCTGCGACCTTGGTGGTGCGACAAATATTTATATAAGAATACGAAACCTTACGATGAATAATTTAGACAGTAGGGGGCGTAGGAGTAATATAATAGCGAGCATCGTGAATAACGCAAATTACGGCGGGTATATCTTTTTCGTTCCGCCCGAAACCTTATACTATCAAATCACAGAACAGAATATTTCACATTTAGATATTGAACTTACCGACCAAGATGGGAATATTTTGGAGTTGAATGGCGCACAGTTTAACTTGACCTTAACCGTTCATTTTGTGAAGCAGCGAGAGGGTATATTTAGAAATAGTTTGCTGAGAGAAATACGACAGAATTATGAAAATAGAGAAGAGAAAAATAAAAAATAGTTTGTAATTATATAAGATGGTAAATTTTGGTATGAAAACGAAAAAAGTTGCGCGATTTGGAGTGAAGGCGGCGAAGGCGGGCATATTTGGTGCGAAGGCGGCTGGTAGGCAATATTACTCGGGCGGAACTATGATTAAGAGTCCGCAACTGTTGGCGGCTGTGAGCAATTTACGACACGGAATAGAAAAGATGCGATAAATAAAATATAGCATATAATTATATGACAACTTATCCAATAGCAGAATTTTATAGTATTGTCCCGACGGCAGCAAAAGGCGACCACGGGGACGTCGCGGGAGAACACACATTAGTCGTCCCACCAAGCACATACACAAATAATAGTTTCGGGCAATATTGTGTGATTAGTTTAGTAGATGTTGGTTTGAACTTACAAACCCAATCGTCGGGTGTAGCAATAACACTTCAAACTCCCACATTAAACGGCAGCAGTAGTGGTGTAAATGGTGGCGGTGTTTTCCTATCTCATAGCAGCGTTACTTCCATAGCCGATACTGGCGCTGGTGGATTTTTATATTTCCATAGTTTCACACATACAGACATAAAGTATCTCATTCCCGCACGACCTTCTCAATTAAAAATAAAAATATTTCCAGTTGGTTCTACAAGCGGCGGAATACATCTTGACGATGACGGATATTTAACTTTCAAGTTTGAATATATTTCGGCGGAATCAGTCAATATGTTAGGAAATGAAGTCAGTTACAATCCCGCTTTCTAATAGAAAAATCGTGATAAAATAAAATATAAGTAATTTATATAATGACCTCGTCTATTATTTGCGATTACATAACTTTATTTATTGAAGACGCCTACGAGAATGGGTTGAGTGATTTCGCAAACGGTGTAGCGGTATGGGATATTCCCGAAAAATCTTTTTATTTTAAAGATAGGGGAAGTGTTTGTTTGATGAGTATGGTTTCCTCGGGGCTTCCCAGCGATTATGGTGAGAATATTACTCTTATGACCCAGCAAGGATATAATGGTTTTACATCACAAGAAAATAGTGATGCTGGTGATTTGATAAATGCTGATTTAGCGGTAATGGGTTCTTACACCAATTTTTCTGGCGACCCAGGCGGCTCTTACCTCACAGAATATACAGCACCGGAAACAATTAAACTGCTTACAGCGGCAAAACCTCGTCAAATAAGATTCGTATTTTTTAAAAATGATAAAACCACATTTGATTTATCAGCAGACAGCGCTATGAGAACAAGAGGACATATCACATTAAAATTTGAATATATTGACCCCGAAATTTTACGAGAAGGTCTCTATGGTGTAGAATATAAACCAGCATTTTAAAATAATATGTATAATTATATAATGGATAACTACGATAACTCTATCATTTGCGATTACGTGACTGTATGGATAAAAGATGCCTACAATAATCCCAAAAGTAATATGGACGATGGTCTCGCGGTGTGGGACATTCCATATAATGCTTATTATTTTAAAGACCGTGGAACTGTATGTATGATGAGTGTTGTAGATGCGGCGATTGATAGAGGGAATACCCAAGGATTCGTGGATATTGTTATGATGACGCAGAGTGGTTTTAATTGTTCCACCGCTCAAATACATAATGATAATCATTTTGAAGACGACATACAAGATTTAGGAGTGTTGGGTTGTTTTGTAGTTAATTACGCATTTACAAACGACGACTACGAAACAAAATTCACCACGCCCGAAGTAATTAAAGTTTTAACACCAGCGCGACCCAGTACAATAAAAGTGTATTTTTTCAGCGGAGGTAAAAACCGTCATACATTAGACGATGAAGGCGGACACATTACATTCAAGTTTGAATACATTAAGCCCGAAATATTACAAGAGAATATTTATTCAACTGACCCAAAACCCGCTTTTTAGAGAACGAATATTAAAATATAAAATGAGATTTTTTTTTATATATTAGTATATTATATAATGAGTGCTTCAACGCAGCGTTTGAATTATTCCCAAGTCCCTCCTCGTGCTTCTTCTTCAAGGGCAATCCGTAATGAAATCACTCCAACAAATGGCGGTGGTTCTTACACTATGAACTCGCAGATTATTTTTGACCTCCCAGCCAATCTCAATAACACTTTCTGTGATTTTCAGTCGTCATACATTAAGGCAACTATCAACAACGGCGATGGTGCTGCTGTGAAACTTCACGGTGGGGGTTTTCCAAGTTGTATTAAGCAGATTGTTCTTGAATTAGGTGGTCAAAATTTATTTTCGTGCGATAACTGGAATACGTTATACGAAATGATGCTTACGCTTGATACTTCGGCGAGTTTCCGTAATAATGCGGGCAATCGTCTCTTCGGTGCTGGTGGTGATTTTGATGGTGCTTCAATTGCTGCTGGTGCGAGTCTTGGTGTTTGCTTCCCACTTGTCCTCACTCCTCTAATGTGTAACCGTTATTTTCCCCTTGTAGGAAGAGACCGTCTGCGCATTCGCCTTATCCTTGATACTTCTGCTCGTTCGCTTCTTGGTGCTGCGACAGACAGCGAAGTTACTATTACCGATGTTGCCCTTGTCACCTATAATTTGGAACTTGGAAGCGATATTATGAATATGGTGGCGGCTAATTCGGGCGGTGCTTTCAAAATTGCGATGCCTTCCTACCAGCATCACCAAGCGTCGCTTTCCAATTCAGCCACTTCGCTCGTCGCCACTCTTGGTTTTAGTATGAGTTCGCTTAATCGTGTTCTTATCGCTCAAACTCAGCAAGCCGCGGTTGCTGCTAATAACCATATTGGTAATCGCTCGCGCCTTCGTCTTAATCGCTTTTTTATCACTATTGGTGGTGTAAAATACCCTATGCGAGATGTCCAAGATTTAGGTGTCGCCAGCACCGCAACTGGTGCTGGTGCTGAACCACTTGCGGAGGCACTTATTTCGCAGCGGGCGTTGTGTGCTTGGACTCACGATAGTTCGGTTGAGGCGGACGGTGGTTTCGCTATTCTTGAAGGAACTGGTGCTACTTCGGGAACTACTGGGGCATTTCTTATAGACCTAGATTTGGAGTCGCAGAGAACAGCGGGAGGTGAGAGTTCCGTTGGATTAGTGGCTGGCGTAAATTGTATCGGTCAAGTTTGTCAACTTACTATGGAATATGCCGCTGCCCCCACCGCCAACCACGTCGTAGATGTTTTCGGCGAACACACTATTCTTTGCTCGCTTGACCTCAACACACTTACGTGGAGCATCGCCGTATAGCTTTTTTACTTTTCTTTTAATTAATAAATAATATTTTTAAATATCAATATTATTTATATGACCCAAGTCACGCTGACGGAAACGGGATTGCTGGCGCTCTGTGGAATGGTGATAACATTTATAATTTCGTTCTGTAAAACGGCAGAGCAATCACGCTGTAAGAATATAACCTTGTGCTGGGGATTGATAGATTGTGAGCGGCAACCATTATCGGGCGAAACTATTTTAGAATTAAGCAACGAATCTCAAACCTCTACATCACCTCCGCCACCTTGATTTTGAAAATCCGCTGTAATGTGTTCGTCGCAACAATTGCTGGTAGTACGACATTTCATTTTATAAAGACGATATGCTAAAACAACGATTAAAAAAGAGCAAGCGCCTTCCAGCGTATATTTAGTGTAATCCTCCATATATTATCTCTATATATAATATAGTATGAGTAAAACGTTATTCAACACGGATACGTTTGTATCTAAAAATGTAACAAATAACCCTCTCGTATCCAATTTAAAAGTGGAAACATTAAAGGCGAGTTCATTAACGGCGACAACGATTATAAATACTGAACTCCAAGCAGCGACGACGGGTGTAGCGACAAACGCAAGCGCAATCTCAACAAACACCAGCGCAATCTCAACAAACACCAGCGCAATCTCAACAAACACCAGCGATATATCAACAAACACCAGCGCAATCTCAACAAACACCAGCGCAATCTCAACAAACACCAGCGCAATCTCAACAAACACCACAGCAATAGCGGGAAAAGCGGACATATTTACTGCTTCTTCGCCGCTCAATCTTGCGTCGGGTAGCCCCGACGTTCTAACAGTAAGCAATACCAGTTCGGCGACATCGGGTTCAACTGATTTAATAACAAGTGGGGGAGTCTTTACTGGGTTGGCTGCGAAACAAGAAACATTAAGTGTGAGTAATGGAATACAAATAAACTCAAATGAATTAAGTTTGACTGGAAGTTATACTGGTGATTTTGAGATTAGTAGTAATTTGTCTATTGCTGGATATACAGATGTTGCTGCGGCATTAGATGCGGCGGGGACTACTTACACCGCAGAAACAAACGGCGGACTTGCCGTAAATGCGTCGGGCGAGTTCAGTTTAGATTTTACAAATACGAACGCTGATATTGATATTACGCAACAAGTAATTATTTCAAGTGATAGTGCCCCGCAATTGTTAATTACTCCGGACAGCGACTACGGTAAAGACGCTGTTGTAGCGATTAGAGGGGCGCGCGACTCATCTACAACTCAGCGACAAGCAAGACTACGATTTCAAAATTTTGATAGTGATGATGACACTACCAATTTTCTCGGGCAGATTTGCGGAATGGTTACAGACGCCACAAATAATTATGGTGGTTTGGTGTTTGATTATTATAGCAACGGACAAACGCAAGTAGGCGCTATGACGATGAGTAGTAACGGCAACTTCAATATTGGAAACGGGACATCATTTCAAGATAGTTATAAATTTCAAGTGAATGGGGAGTGTAATTTTGAAGGGAGCAGTTATGTTCGTGAGGGTTTGATATTAGACCCCGTCACTATGAGCAACACAACATTTACGAACGGTGATGATAATAACGTGTCCGGGTCGTCTCTTGATAATATATATATTAAATTTGCTCCATCTTCTACCGTAAGTAATGACTTTGTTTATTTAAAAAATATAGGAACAAGTAATGCGGGGCATCTAACATTTGATTTTTTTGATAATGCTGACGATACAAGATTTAGCATAAGAAATATTCAGTCAGTCGGCGCTGACCCTAATGTAGTAACAGAAGTATTTGATGTCTTTTCGGGCGGGGTCACAGCGCATACATCAATATATAGAATACCGCAGATGG
>ENA-UZWT01004147-UZWT01004147.1-metagenome-genome-assembly--contig:-Day-1-50m-contig-4147_pt1 | contig 15737 bp, 12 predicted proteins | sample MGYA00260338_ERZ794898 | MGnify/ENA metagenome assembly ERZ794898 | reverse complement strand
TGTCACTAAACTCTTACACTTGATCAAAACAAAGCTGACATACCATTAAACCAATAAGTATTGTTCAGCAATTAAAATCAAATGCTTCCTTATTATTTTGCAAAAATAACATAAAGCTTATATTACCAACTATTTAGACAAAGAAAATTTATAAATAATAGTACCCACCTGATTTGCCGGTGCCTTGTTACTCACACTCCATTTTGTTTTTAATGCCGCTTGTTTTGCTGGCTTGAGCAAACAAGGGCTCGAATTTGTTGTTCCCTGCACCCCCGCTTTTGCAAACACCACTTTTCCATTTCTATCTACCTGAATTTGTACAACAACAGTACCCTCTTCTTCACAGTCGGGTTGTTCTTTTGGTTTTGAAAGTGCTTTTCTACCCGCTAAATTATAATTACCCCCAGAACCACTTCCTGTGTTGCCATAATACTTTGTTGAACTGGCATCGCCATTCTTTTTTCCCTTTACACCCGCTTCTTCATCATCTCCTTCTCCTTTTGGTTTTCCGTTGGATGCATTTCCGTTTAATAAATTATTAAGAGCGTCTTGCGTTTCTTTTGATGGTTTGGGTTTTGGTTTTGGTTTGGGAATTTCTTTTTTTATAATTTCTTTCTCTACCTTTTTAATAGGTTCTTTTTTGATTTCTTTCTCTTTTTCTACAACAGGAACCTCTTTAGATGTATCTGATGTTATAATTTCTTCTTTTACAACTTCTTTCTGCACCTCTTTTACCTCTTTTTCCGCAACTTCTTGTTGCTCCGCAATAGTCGGTTCTGAGACTTTGTTCACTTTTTCTATGGGCGCTCCGCTACCTACCTCAGAACTTCCAAAGTTAATTGCCAAACCATATTCTTCTGGCGGATCTAAATATCGCATACCGTAATTGAAAATACCGAAGATAAGCAATGCCAAAATGCACGCTGTAATGAGCGCTGATTTACGTTTATGTTTGGTATCTAAAACTGACATTTTATTTTCCTTTTACAGCTAAAATCATTTTTAATTTATTCTTATTCGCAATGTCAATTACTTTCATCACATTTTTATAAGAAGCATCTTTATGACCTCTGATAACGATCGTTTTCTTTTTATCTGTGCCTACTTTTCTTAAAATTTCACTTTCTAGCTTCGATGCAGCGACTTTTGTTTTATCAATATAAAACAAGGCCTTTTCTGTTACTGTTACGGCTACAGATTTACTGTTTTCTGTTTTTCCTCCTGCCTTTGGCAAGATAACATCAATAGCACTTACCGTGACTAGGGTTGATGTAAGCATGAAAAATATCAACAACAAAAAAACAATATCTGTCATAGACGACATATTGAATGTTGGATCTACCTTATTTCTTCCGCGTAAATTCATTTATACAGGCTCGTTTAATAAATCTAAAAACTCAACAGATTTTGCCTCCATTTGATACACCACCTTATCTGTTCTTACCACCAAGTGGTTATACGTTATATAAGCAATAATCCCCACAATTAAACCTGCAACCGTTGTTGTCATTGCCGTATACAACCCGTCCGAAAGCATTTTAATGTCTATCTGACCACCCGCATTTGCTATTTCGTGAATGGCAACAATCATACCAATAACTGTTCCTAAAAAACCAATCATCGGCGCTGCTCCTGCAATGGTAGCCAACACACTTACATTTTTTTCTAATTGATACACCTCTAACTTCCCTGCCGTTTCAATGGCTGTATTAATATCATCTAAAGGCTTCCCTATTCGAGAAATTCCTTTACCAATTAATCGCGCCGTTGGTGTATTTTTACTTTTACAAAGTGCATCGGCAGATTCTAATTTTCCATTAGAAACAAAGTCTTTTATTTGATTCATAAAATTGATATCGATGTTTGCTGCCGCTTTAATAGCAAAAAAGCGTTCGAAATAAATATATAAGCCCACCGCTAAAAGCACGAATAAAATGGAGATTATTATTTGTCCTCCTAAGCCACCATCCATAATTAAATTATAAATAGAAAGTGTTTTTTCTTCTGAGACAACTTCTTCTAAAAGATCTGTATTTTCTTGAATAAATGATAACATGCAATTCTTTTTTAAGTTCTATTTAAGTAACGACTATTCTTTTTTAAAATTGTTTAAAAATAAAACAATCGTTTTTATTTTACATCAAAAAAAATGCCATTCTGTAGTTTCACAAAATGACATTTTTATATATTATTTTACGTCAACTAAACAAACATTCTAATCACTACAAATGTAGCAGACCCGACTAAGAAACCGATTAAAGCTAGCCAAGAGATCTTTTTAAAATACCAGAAAAAATCTATTTTCTCCATTCCCATTGCCACAACACCCGCAGCAGAACCAATAATTAACATAGACCCTCCTGTACCTGCAGAGAATGCAATAAAATGCCATAAAGGATTGTCTATCCCTTCAGAAAACATTCCTAAACTTGCCGCCACTAAGGGTACATTATCAATAACCGCAGAACCAATACCTAATAATAAAACCACTAAATCTGATACTACAGTGCCATTTAATTCAGAACCAATTAATGGAACTCCTTGTTTTAAACTATCTGCAAAATTAAATAAAATACCTAAAGACTCTAGCGCTGCAACTGCCATTAAAATTCCTAAGAAAAACAAAATACTAGGCATTTCAATTTTCGATAAAGAATGATTTACCGGGCTGTGATGGGCATGTTCGTCTGACTCTTCTGAATTATAATCTGTCATAGAGAACTTAGAACGACTATAAATTTCTGCAAAAGTTGCGACTACTGCTAAAGATAACATCATACCCACATAAGGAGGTAAATGCGTAACTGTCTTAAAAATGGGAACAAATAAAATAGAACCCAATCCTAAATACAGCATTCTTGCACTGTGTTGGCTTTTAGGTTTTTCGACTTCATTTTCATCAGATTCAATATCACCTTTAAATGCAGACAAAAAGGTTGCTATAAAAGTAGGTACTACCATACATAATAATGAAGGTAAAAATAAATAGACAAACAACATACCTGTACTTACTTTATCTCCGATCCAAAGCATTGTTGTTGTTACATCTCCAATTGGCGAAAAGGCACCACCCGCATTTGCTGCGATAATTGTTAAACCTGCAAACCAAATTCTATCTTCTCTCTTTTTAATGATTTTCTGTAAGATTGAAATCAATACAATCGTAGCAGTTAAATTATCTATAATTGCAGATAAAATAAAGGCTAAAATAGCGAACATCCATAAAAGTTTCTTTTTACTCTTAAAATTCACGTAACCCTTAATTGTAGAAAATCCATCGAAGTAATCTATTATTTCTACAATTGTCATGGCTCCCAAAAGAAACACTAAAATCTCTGCTGTTTTCCCTAAGTGGTGTAACAACGTTTCCTCCACTAAATGCAGTTTATCGTCATGAACCAGAGACGCAAAACCGTCTACCAAACCATGTTTACTAGAATCGAACCACTGCGTGAAATTGTCTACCCCAAGCGCTACCAATGCCCAACAAACCGCCATCATCATTAAGGCCGGTATTAATTTATCTAATTTTAAATTATGCTCTAAAGTAATGGCTAAATAGCCCATTACAAATACAATAATAATTACTGATTCCATCTATCTAATTTAATTTATATCAATTCTTTCAGCGCTATTTCAAACGCTGTTTCACTTATCCTTGTTTTCGACGCACTCCTTGCAAAGGTTCTTTGTAATGCTTTCTTTATGGTATTTGAAGTATCCTCAAAAATAGCCTCGTCTGTCATTTTAACTCTTCTCTCCATAAAATAAGCAAACACTCTTGCCATACCACAATTTGAAATAAAATCTGGAATGAGGCTTACTTTTTTGTCTGTATCTTCCATGATTGATCCAAAGAAAATTTCTTTGTCTGCAAACGGAACATTTGCACCACAAGAAATAACCTCTAATCCTTTTGAAATCATTTGATTGATCTGCTCTTGTTTTATCAACCTTGAAGCTGCACATGGTGCAAAAACCTCACAAGACAATCCCCAAACTCGACTGTTAATTTCTTCAAATGGAATCATGTTTTCAGCCACCAGTGTATTACCATCTTTACGCAAAAAAAGTTCTTTTATTTCTTCAAAAGAAAAACCTTCTTCGTTTATAATTCCTCCAACAATATCTATAATACCCACAACTTTAGCACCCATTTGCGCTAAATAATAGGCCGCTGCCGATCCTACATTTCCAAAACCTTGTACAATGACTCTTTTACCAACAATTGTTCCGCCATAAATCTCATAATAATGACGCGCAGCCTCAGCAACACCAAACCCGGTAATCATATCGGCTATGGTGTATTTCGAAGAAATATTTGGAGAAAACTTTTCGCTCTCTATCACCTTTATCACACCATGCCTTAATTGGCCAATTCTATTAATCTTGTCTGCTTCAGTGGGTTTAAAATGGCCATTGAATACTCCTTCTTGCGGATGCCAAACTCCCACATCTTCTGTCATTGGTATTACTTCATGAATCTCGTCAACATTTAAATCGCCACCAGTTCCGTAATAATTTTTTAACAAGGGAGAAACAGCTTTGTACCAGCGCTCTAAAACACCTCTTTTACGCGGATCGGCTGGATTAAAATTTATACCCGATTTTGCACCACCAATGGCAGGGCCAGAAACTGTAAATTTAACTTCCATTGTTTTGGCAAGAGACAACACTTCATTCATATCTAAACCCTCTCTCATCCTTGTTCCGCCACCTGCTGCACCTCCTCTTAGAGAGTTTATAACTGTCCACCCTTCTGCTTCTGTTTCAGAGTCTTTCCAATTAAAAACAATTTCTGGTTGCTTGTTTTCGTATCTCTTTAATAATTCTTTCATGCTAAAATTTAAAATAAACTAACTTCGTCTTTTCTGTTACTCACAGTTTTTCTTTGTATAGAAATCCCCTTCAGGGGTAAAGTTAAAGTTGATTCATTTGTTTCGTGTATTTTAGAAATAGCATTTGATTGATGTCGCACAAACTTACAGTAAAAAATTGATTGTTCAAATTTTTATTAAATTTCCGTAGGTAAAAAAACTCTTCCCGATGAGTGGTCTTTTGAAGCACCAGTAACACTTGATAAGCAATTAACTTGATTACGAGACCTTAACACCCCAAGAAAAGCAAAAATCAATGCTTCTTTAAAATCGATTAACTCGTTTTTAGGCAGTATAATATTGTTTTGAGAGACCTCTCGGATTCGATTCACCAAGAAAGAGTTAAAAGCACCACCACCCGTAATTAAAACAGCAGTATCACCTTTTATTATTTTACTTATTTGAATAACTGCGTGTTCTACAAAAGTTCTGAGAATCGTTGAAATATTTGCTTCTAAAGAATCAATCAATGGAAAAACATTCTTTTTCACCCACTCTAAACCTAAAGATTTTGGTGGTTTTTGTGAATAAAAATCAATAGAATTTAATGCTGTCAAAAGCTGTTCATTCAAACTTCCTTTTGAAGCTATCTCTCCAGCATCATCATAATCTAAACCCAATTTATTTACATAATGATTCAGCACAATATTAACAGGACAAATATCAAAAGCAATTCTTGTTCCGTTTTTATGAAAAGAAATATTAGAAAAACCCCCAAGGTTTAAACAATAATCATAATCAGAAAAGAGCAACTCATCACCTATCGGAACTAGGGGAGCTCCCTGCCCGCCTAACATTACATCTTGTGTCCGAAAATCGCAAATAACTTTCTGTTTTGTATGATTTGCGATTGTTTGGCCATCGCCAACCTGAAGCGTCACCCCTTTGTGTGGCTCATGCAAAACCGTATGACCGTGAGAAGCAATAAAATCGACTTCCTTAATTAAAAATTTATCCATAAAAGTATGAATTACATTTCCTAGAAAAGAACCATAGTCTTTATTTAAGCTTTCTAAATCATCTGAAGAAAAATTAATTGCATTTTGTAACCTCGATTTCCATTTTTTTGAATACCCAACGGTTTGTGCATGTAAAATATCAAAATCTTGTTTTTTTTTATTTGAAAACTTTACATACACCAAATCGACACCATCCAAAGATGTTCCCGACATTACTCCTAAAACAAAAACCTCGTTTGTATTCATAATCGTAAAATTAACAAAAGTTTATTGATAATAAGTTACGAAATCGATATCTTTGGAGCATATAATTACGAATACAATAAAAAATCTATGAATTTTAATCTTACAGAAGAACACATCATGATTCGGGATGCGGCAAGAGATTTTGCACAAACAGAATTATTACCAGGTGTTATTGAAAGAGACAACAAGCAAGAATTCTCACAAGAATTGGTTAAAAAAATGGGAGAACTTGGTTTTTTAGGAATCATGGTTGACCCAAAATACGGAGGAAGCGGAATGGATACTCTTTCTTATGTATTGATCATGGAAGAACTCTCTAAGATTGATGCTTCTGCTTCTGTAATTGTTTCTGTAAACAATTCTCTAGTTTGTTACGGCCTAGAAACTTATGGTTCTGAAGAACAAAAGCAAAAATATTTAACAAAATTAGCAACAGGAGAATTTGTTGGTGCCTTTTGCTTGAGTGAACCAGAAGCGGGCTCTGATGCCACCTCACAAGCTACGACCGCCATAGATAAAGGAGATCATTACGTTATCAACGGCACAAAAAATTGGATTACAAATGGTGGACGTTCAGACGTTTATTTGGTTATTGCACAAACAAACAGAGAAAAAGGACATAAAGGAATCAACGCCTTTATTGTAGAAAAAGGAACAGAAGGTTTTCATATTGGCCCAAAAGAAGACAAACTAGGAATCAGAGGTTCAGACACACACACATTGCAATTTAATGATGTAAAAGTGCCTAAAGAAAATAGAATTGGTGAAGATGGTTTTGGCTTTAAATTTGCCATGAAAACACTTTCTGGGGGACGCATTGGTATAGCAGCACAGGCACTGGGCATTGCATCAGGAGCTTATGAGCTGGCATTGAAATATGCCAAAGAACGAAAAGCTTTTGGTACAGAAATTTGCAACCATCAAGCCATTGCTTTTAAATTGGCTGACATGTATACAGAAATTGAAGCAGCAAGAATGTTAGTTATGAAAGCTGCTTGGGACAAAGACCAAGGCAACAATTATGACATGTCTAGCGCAATGGCAAAACTATACGCAAGTAAAGTTGCTATGGAACACACGGTAGAAGCTGTTCAAATTCACGGTGGAAACGGTTTTGTAAAAGAATATCATGTAGAGCGCTTAATGCGTGATGCTAAAATTACACAGATTTATGAAGGAACTTCCGAAATTCAAAAAATCGTAATTTCTCGTGGAATTATAAAAGAATAAATCACTCCTTATATATAGTCTCAAAAATCTATCTTTTTAAAAGGTAGATTTTTTTGGGCGCAACCTTTCAGGTCAAGCTTTTCGCACTCGCTTTTTTGTAAATACAAAAAGAGCTCAAACATTTGCTTCAATCCTTTGCGCGTGACTCAAATAAAACTAGATCTCTAACTCAATATCATACAATTGCAAACCAGAAGAAGGCGCATTGTTTCTCATATACTTTCTATCATTATCCTCTTTTAAAGAAGTTTCAATAAATTGTAAATCAAGATTACCTTTACCCACCTCAAACAATGTCGCCATCATCAATCGAATTTGATAACGCAAAAACCCTTTTCCCCTAACCTTGAAAACATAAGACTTTTTAGGAAAAAAATTCGCTGTTAAAATATCATTCTCTACAATTTCACAAGAATCAATTACTCGTTTAAAAATCGTATTCTCTGAGGGCTTTGTACAATATTTGTGGAAATAATGCTCTCCTGCAAACAACTTTGCACCCTTCATCATCGCATCGATATCGATATCCCCATCAATATTAATAATAAAAGGAGCCGCAAAAGGATGATTTTTGTCACCACAAGAGAAGTAATAATGGTATTCTTTAATTTTTGGAGAGTTAATAATATTAAAACCTCTATCTACACTCTGAATAGAAATTGCCCTAAAATCAGGAGAAAAATTAGAATTTAGAGCACTTATAAAGAAAACTTCATCTACTAACTTATCTGTAAACATCTGCACATAATAGGTGTTCGCAGAAACCTTAGCATCTGTTCTTCCAACACCAATCGTTTTATAATTGGCATCCTCAAAGACGAATGACAGGGTTTTATCGACCATATCATGCAACGTTTTTGCATTTGTTTGTTTTTGCCATCCTGAAAAACGAAAACCTAAAAACTGCAGCTTTACGATATAAGAAAATGCGTATTTCATAGACACAAATGTACAATAATTACATTTTTTTTGTCAAACATGCATTTTTATGAATTTTACAATATTAAAGCTTTATTATTTACCAAACACCCTATTTAAACCCCTTAAAAAATAAAAAAATACACTTATCTTAAAATATACCCCTTTTTTTTAAGGGTTAGTTGTTAAAATAAGTCATTAAAAAAAATACACCCCTTGTGTAATTAAAATTAATATATACTTTTGTACCAGTTCAATGAATAAAAATTAATCAACATTAAAAGAACGAACATTATGAAAAAAATTATTTTTACTTTGTTATTTGCAAGCAGTATCATTTTAACTGCACAAGAAAAAGAAGAAAAAACATTTACATTAAGTGGTAGTGTAGACACCTACTTTAGAGGAAACATTAGTGGAGGAAACTTTGACACTGCTCCCGGTAGCTCTTTTGCAAACCAACCCGGTTTTGCACTCGGTATGATTAATTTAATTGCCGGATACGAAGGCGAAAAAGTTGGTTTTGTTGCAGACATGGTATACGGACCAAGAGGTGCAGATGCAGTATTTGGTTCTCCAGCAGGTAGCGCACAAATCGTAAATCAATTGTATGCTTATTGGAATGTAAGTGAAAAAGTAACATTAACACTTGGTAACTTCAATACATTTTTAGGGTATGAAGTAATTTCTCCAACTGCTAATTTTAACTACAGTACATCTTACCTATTTTCTTATGGACCATTTAGCCATACAGGTATAAAGGCAGATATTGCATTGTCAGAAAATACTTCTTTAATGTTAGCTGTTATGAACCCTACAGATGCGACTGAATTCAATCCGACTGGTAATTATGCATTTGGTGCTCAATTAGGTTTTTCTGGACAGTACATCAATTTCTTATTAGACAATGGTGCATATGAAATAGACTTTACAGGTGGTTTTGATTTATCAGAAACTTTCTTTTTAGGGGTAAACGCAGCATACTTTTCAGGAGATGACGCCCCTGGATTCTATGGAGCAGCATTATACCCACAAATTGCAACTTCTGATTCTTTTAAAATCGGTTTAAGAACAGAATACTTTGTAGAAGATGGAAGCTTTGGAGCTATTGGAACTGGCGTAGCTGATTCAAGTGTTTTTGCAACTACTTTAACTGGTAATTACTCTATTGGTTCTTTAACAATAATTCCTGAATTAAGATTAGACTCTGCATCTGAGGCAGCATTTGTAGGTGATAAATCATTAAGTTCATTTGCTCTAGCAGCAGTATACTCTTTCTAAAAAAAGAAAACAAAGCAACCTACGAGGTTCGTCTCTCGTAGGTTTTCAAAAAAATATTAATTAAAAAACACAATTATGAGCCTATTTTTAACACTACTTCAAGACACTACATCGATAGAAGTTACAAAAGCTATTGAGAAAATAAATGGAGACATGGGAATGCTTTGGATGCTTTTATCAGGTATTTTAGTATTCTTTATGCAAGCAGGATTTACCTTGGTAGAATCAGGTATGACCAGATCTAAAAATGCCGTGAATATTGCAATGAAAAACTTACTAGATATTTGTGTAGGATCTTTAAGTTTCTGGTTAGTTGGATATTCTTTAATGTATGGAGATACTTCAAACGGATGGTTTTTCTGGAGTGGTTTATTCCAAGGTGAAGGAGCTGATTTATTCTTCCAAACAATGTTTGCTGCAACTGCTGCAACAATTGTATCCGGAGCAATCGCAGGAAGAACAAAATATACGACGTACATCATTTTTTCTATCGTAATGACTGCTATCATTTACCCAATTTCTGGTGGATGGCAATGGCAAGGTAGTGGATGGTTAACCAATTTAGGGTTCATCGATTTCGCTGGTTCTTCTATTGTACACTCTGTAGGTGGATGGGCTGCTTTAGTAGCTGCATTTATGGTAGGTCCTAGAATTGGAAAATATGTAGATGGTAAAGTATTACCAATACCTGGACATAACCAAGTTTTAGCAACTTTAGGTGTATTTATCTTATGGTTGGGATGGTTTGGTTTTAACGGTGGATCTCAATTAGCTTGGGGTGGTGCAGATGCAATTGGTGCTTCTAACGTAGTATTAATTACAAACTTAGCGGCGGCTGCCGGAGGACTTGGAGCATTAGTTACCACTTGGATTTGGTATGGTAAACCAAACTTAGCACAAACATTAAACGGTGCTTTAGCTGGTTTGGTAAGTATTACTGCTGGTTGTGGAAACATGACTGCTGTAGGTGCTGTACTTGCTGGTTTAATTGGAGGTATCATTGTAGTATTCTCTATTGAATTTATAGAAAAGAAATTAAAAATTGACGATGCCATTGGAGCAGCTTCTGTTCACGGTGTTGTTGGTGTATGGGGTACATTAGTAATTGGTCTTTGGGGTGTTGATGGTGATACTGCAATTGGATTATTCAATGGTGGTGGTGCTTCTCAATTAGGAGCTCAAGCAATTGGAGCTTTAGCATATGCAGCATGGTCTGTTGGTTTATCTTTCATAGTTCTTGGAATCTTAAAAGCAACCATGGGATTACGTGTATCTAAAGAAGTAGAAATCGAAGGATTGGATATTTCAGAACATGGTTCTATTGCGTATCCTGGAAAAAGACAAAGAGATTTTGAAGAAGAATAAAATATATTTATTAATTTAAATATAAGAGTAGTATTAAATCACACAACTTAGTTCTTTAAGTTGTGTGATTTTGTATTGTAATTTATTTTGTTAATTTCGCAATCTTTAAAAGCAAACAACTAATTATTAATAACAAATTTAATTTTATCATGAAAAAAATCGAAGCAATTATAAGAAAATCTAAATATCGCGTAGTCAAAGAAGCTTTGCAAAAAGTTGGGGTAAGCTTTTTCTCTTACTGGGATGTTACAGGTATTGGTAACGAAAAAGAAGGTCATGTTTACAGAGGGGTTAGCTATAGTACAAGCGATATTCAAAGAAGACACTTAGCGATTGTTGTAAACGACGATTTCGAAGAAATTACGATTAAAACAATTATTGAAGCATCGTCTACAGGACAAGTGGGTGATGGTAAAATTTTTGTAAGTGACATTAATGAAGCTTACAGAATTAGAACAGGAGAAAAAGGCAGAGAAACTTTAAACTAATCAATTACAATACACAATTATGGAATTATTAACAACGAACAATGTATGGATGATGATCTGTACAGCCTTAGTTTTCTTTATGCATACTGGTTTTGCATTTTTAGAAATTGGTTTGACAAGACAAAAGAATACAATAAACATTTTATTCAAAAATATTTTTATTATTACCGCTGGTTTATTGCTGTATTATATTGGTGGGTTTAATTTAATGTACCCTGGCTTTGCAGAAGGTTCAGCAGGATTCATCGATTTTGCTGGTTTTGGAATTACTCCACCTGAAAATGGAATGACTGCTGAATACGCAGATGGAGGATATACTTGGTGGACAGACTTCTTATTTCAAGGAATGTTTGCCGCTACTGCTGCAACCATTGTTTCTGGTGCTGTAGCCGAAAGAATGAAAATCGGACCATTTATGATTTTTACACTTATATATGTAGGTTTAATTTACCCAATAGCGGGATCATGGAAATGGGGTGGAGGATTTTTAGACCAAATGGGATTCTATGATTTCGCTGGTTCTACATTAGTTCACTCTGTTGGTGGATGGGCTGCTGTAGTAGCCGTCTGGTTATTAGGCCCTCGTATTGGAAAATTCAAGAATGGCAAACCTCAAGCTATACCTGGTCACAATATTCCATTGGCAACTGCAGGAGTTTTAATCCTTTGGTTAGGTTGGTTTGGATTTAATGGTGGTTCTGTTTTATCTGCAGACCCTGAATTAACTTCATTAACATTAGTTACTACTTGTTTAGCTGCTGCTGCTGGTGGTGTTGTTGCCGCTTTAGTATCTTTTCTTAAATACAAAAATTTAGATTTAACCATGTTTTTAAATGGTATTTTAGGTGGTTTAGTGGGTATTACCGCTGGTGCAGATGTTATGACTCCGGAAAGCGCTATCATTATTGGTGGTATCGCAGGAGCAATCATTGTATTTGCTGTTGCCCTTGTAGACGCTATTAAATTAGACGATCCAGTTGGTGCAATTGCAGTACACTTAATTTGTGGTGTATGGGGAACATTGGCTGTAGGAATCTTTGGTTTTATTGCAGATACTAATGATGCAGGAGAATTTATAAATGAAGCAGGAGTTGTTGTTGCAACTGCAGCTGAAGCTGCTAATGCTGCATCATTCTTAATACAATTAACAGGTGTTGCTTGTTATGCTGTTTTTTGTTTAGCGACCTCTTTCTTAATAATCTTTACACTTAAGAAAACGGTTGGGATTAGAGTAAGTGAAAAAGAAGAATTAGAAGGTTTAGATAACCATGAACATGGTATGAATGCTTATTCAGACTTCCGTTTGAACGAACACTAATCGTCTTAAAAACATTATATTATACCTGCAAATTGAAAAAATTTGCAGGTTTTTGTGGTTATTATCATTTTCTCAATAAAAAAAGATTTTATTATTATAATTGAATTATTTGTTACATTTTTTTAATTTCATCATAAAAATTATATTAAAAACCCTAAAACCTTGAAGTTTTCCTAGAAAAAAATTTAATTTAGCCAATATAATTGAATAGAATATGGAGAAACAAGGCTTATATTTACCAGAATTTGAACACGAAAATTGCGGTGCTGGTTTCATCTGTAATTTGAATGGAGAAAGAACGAATCAAATTATACATGATGCCCTAGAAATACTAGTAAAACTAGAGCACAGAGGTGGTGTTAGTTCCGATGGAAAGACAGGTGATGGTGCTGGTTTATTAATAGATATTCCTCATACGTACTTTAAACGTGTCTGTGATTTTCCAATACCAAATCAAAGAGAATATGCAGTTGGAATGGCGTTTCTTCCAAAAAACAACAATCAATACAATTATTGCAAAACAACCTTTGAAAACGAAATAAAGGCACAAGGACTTGTCATTTTAGGATGGAGAGAGGTCCCCGTAGACCCAAGTCAATTAGGAGAAATCGCTTTAGCGTCAGAACCAAATATTGAGCAATTATTTGTTGGCAAATCAGATGACATTGATGAAGCTACTTTTAAAGCGAAATTGTATGCTGCGCGGAAAATAACAGAACATACAATTAGAAACTCTAAAATATCTGAAAGTAATTACTTTTACATTCCAAGTTTATCAATAACCACTATCATCTATAAAGGTATTATAATGCCGGAAGATATTGGACCTTATTATAAAGATTTACAAGAAGTAGATTTAGTTACACGTTTGGCATTAGTTCACCAACGTTTCTCTACAAATACAATGCCTACTTGGGAATTAGCACAACCGTTTAGACATATGTGTCAAAATGGAGAAATTAACACGTTGCGTGGTAACGTGAGTAGAATGCGTGTTCGGGAAGAAATCATGAAAAGTGATGTTTTTGGACCGCAAATAGATAAATTATTTCCAATTATTTTACCTGGAAAATCAGATTCAGCCTCGATGGATATGGTTGTGGAATTGCTTACTCACACGGGCCGTTCATTGCCAGAAATTATGATGATGATGATTCCTGAAGCTTGGGAAAAACACAAAACCATGTCTAAAGAGCGTAAAGCTTTTTATGAATACAATGGCTGCATTATGGAACCTTGGGATGGACCTGCTTCTGTGCCTTTCACAGATGGAGACTATATTGGGGCTTTATTAGATAGAAATGGTTTAAGACCTTCAAGATATACCGTTACCAAAAGTGGTAGTCTAATCATGTCTTCAGAAATTGGTGTTGTAGATGTTGCTCCAGAAGATGTAAAAGAACACGGTAGATTAGAACCAGGAAAAATGTTCTTGGTAGACATGAATAAAGGAAGAATCATTGAGGATGAAGAAATAAAAAGTAAAATTGTTTCAGAAAGACCTTATCAAGAATGGTTAGATAAGACACGTTTACATTTAAAAGATGTTCCTTCTACATGTAAAACTTGCCCAATAGAATCAATTGATGTAAAAACACGCCAACGATTATTTAATTATACTTTTGAAGATATTCAAGAAGTGATTACACCGATGGCACAAGTGGGTAAGGAAGCCTTAGGGTCAATGGGAATTGATACTCCTTTAGCTGTATTATCAGATAGACCACAATTAATTTCTAATTACTTTAAACAACTATTTGCACAAGTAACAAATCCTCCTTTAGATGGTATTCGTGAAGAAATTGTGACGGACATTAGTTTAAACTTAGGAAAAGATAGAAATATTTTTAGCATTACAAATAGACAATGTAGAAAGCTAAGAATTCAAAATCCTGTCATTTCTAATACTGATTTGGAAAAAATTAGAAATATAGATATTGAAAGCTTCAAAACAGAAACAATCGAAATTCTGTATCCAAAAGCAAAAGGTTTGAATGGCCTTGAAGATGCTTTAGATGGCATTATTGTTCAGATTGAAAAAGCGTTAGAAAGAAAAACAAATATTATAATTCTTTCGGATAGAGGCGTAAACCAAGAGTTTGCTCCTATTCCGGCATTACTTGCGTGTTCTTTTGTAAATCATCAATTAAATCGTTTACGTAAGCGCTCTTATTTCGATATTATTATTGAATCTGCAGAACCTCGTGAACCACATCATTTTGCCACTTTATTTGGGTATGGAGCCAGTGGTATAAATCCATATATGGTAAATGAAATCATAAGAACACAAGTGAAAGATGGTTTCATTACTGGTATTGATGAGCAAGAAGCTGTTGATAATTTTAATAAAGCTATTGGTAAAGGAATCCTTAAAGTAATGAATAAAATAGGAATCTCTACACTACATTCTTATCGAGGTTCTCAAATTTTTGAAATTGTTGGGTTTAACTCTCAATTTGTAGAAAAATACTTTCCATATACTGCTTCAAGAATTGAAGGTATTGGACTTTATGAAATTGAAAAAGAAATTGATCAACGTTATAAACAAGCTTATCCTGATAATAAAATTGATAAAAATTTAGGTTTAAACGTTGGTGGAGATTACAGATGGAGAAGAAATGGAGAACGCCATTTATTTAACCCAACATCTGTATCTAAATTACAACAAGCTGTAAGATTAAGTGATCAAGCAAGTTATGATATATATGCGAAATCAATAAATGAACAGTCAGAGAGCTTAATGACCATTCGTGGTTTGTTTGAGTTCGATAACTTAGACCCAATTCCTTTAGAAGAAGTAGAACCTTGGACAGATATTGTAAAGCGTTTTAAAACTGGTGCAATGTCTTACGGGTCTATATCTAGGGAAGCACACGAAAATTTAGCCATTGCGATGAATAGAATTGGAGGAAAATCTAATTCTGGTGAAGGAGGTGAAGATAGAACCCGTTTTCAAAAAGACATGAATGGTGATAGTAGAAATTCCGCAATTAAACAAGTAGCATCGGGTAGATTTGGGGTAACTTCTCATTATTTATCTAGCGCAAAAGAAATT
>ENA-UZWT01001358-UZWT01001358.1-metagenome-genome-assembly--contig:-Day-1-50m-contig-1358_pt1 | contig 15938 bp, 17 predicted proteins | sample MGYA00260338_ERZ794898 | MGnify/ENA metagenome assembly ERZ794898 | reverse complement strand
TTCAAGATAGCAATAGTTTGTGCTACGGGCCAAGCCCATGTGTGCGTTAGTGTACCACCTATACTATGTTCAAAAGTAAATGAGCCTGCGTGTGTAGCTTCATCACCAAAGTAAAAGTTCAAGTTGTTGTCTTCTGTCTTCACTTGAAAAACAGTTTCTTCACTGTGTGCGCCTGCCATAAGTTTCATACGTTCGATACTAGCCATATTTGGCTGAATTTCTACATCATATGTACTAACTTTAAATTTAACACTTTTAAGTTTTTCTTCGATAACTGCTTTATTCATAAAGCGATAATCATTTTTAAAGTCACCAGCTTTGTTTTCAAAGTGAATATGTGTCGGCATAGTTTCGCCGTTGCGCTCTGCTTGTACAACATCAAGTTTTGCTTCTTCTCGATACTCTGGATTTTTCAAGTGATATGATAACTTTCCTAAGTCTGGCATACCAAATGTACCTACAAACTCGCCAACGGGTGTATTTGTAGTTGCAGTCATAATAACACTACGATCGTCTGCCATTGATTCGATTTGTGTTTCAGTTTCTGATGTGACTTTTAGTGTTGTAATAAAGCCCAACGAATGTGTATGGCTTACAATGTCTTTTAGAATGTCTTGCATTTTTATCTCCTATATTCTTTATTGTACTGTGTATTTTAGTTGTTGTCAACGTATTTCTTTATTATATTTTACTGCTGCATCAAGTATATTTAGATTAATATTCTTATTTGCTGCCATCTTTCTTAATGCGCTTGTATCTTTTGGAAAGCACATTCCTCCAAAGCCACGTATGTTTTGCTCTGGAAAGACAAATGTATGGCTGTGACCTATTCTTTCATCTGATGCAATGCCACCTCGTACTTGATCAAAGTCTAGATCATATGCACTACAGAAGTCATGTATTTCATTGAAGAAACTTACTTTGGTTGCAAGGTATGCATTACGGAAGTATTTGATAGCAATAGCTTCTTCAGGCGATACAATCTTAATAGTCATTTCAGACCAGTTATAACTGTATTGATCACGCCAGTAATCTGTGTCTCCACTTAGTATGACAGATTTCATTGTTTGGATGTCGCTCATCCACTGTGTTGCTCTCAAAAACTCTGGGCTAAAACACAATCTATGATTTGGATATTTTTGTTTTAGTTCTTCCCATCCTTGTAGACTAATAGTGCTTTTGATTAATATCGGTGTTGTTTCGTGACATTTACCAACAACATCAATCACGGCAGTCATATCGCAACTACTATCATCTGCTTGCGGTGTGGGCACACATACAACAACAGCACTTGTATTGTCAAAGTCTGCTATCATATCTTTTGGTGGGTCGTGTATGACTACTTCTCTGCGAAAGTTTTTAAATAATCGTTCATGTGCTTGTCCAACAAACCCGTGTCCTGCGATAATCATGCTATAATCCTTGCTTCTGCAAAATATTCTAAACGTTCCCAAGTATCACGCCAGCCTTTAACTTGATAACAACGTTTACTGTTTAATTTATTAGCTAACGGCCAATCGTTGCCACCTTGTTCCATTTTGTCTCCAAAAAAGAAAATTTTATCATCTGATGTAAAGTCTTTCATAATTTGACTTTTATCTGCGCCTTTATTGTAAATGTCTATTCCAGTTTCCCCACCAACACTTGCTGTAATAGTAGGAAATTCACTATTAATTTGGTGTGCAATAGTTTCACGCTCTCTATATGATAGATCGTATTGCACATATTCTTTACGTTCTTCTAGTGTACAGTTTCTGCCTACAATTGAAAAGTTAATAGTTCCGGTACGTTCTTCAATATGATTGCCTGTGCGCAACTTAAATGGACTACCTTGCAACCAGCCATTCATTAAATCATATAATTCCTTTGGAGCAACAAACTGTTTGGATTTGATATTTTTTCCTTTAGCGTAAATATCATTTCCAGAACAATTATAGCAAGTCATTACATTTTCACAAATAGTTTTACCAAGCTGTTCTATAGTTTTTTCATAATCACTGCCTGTGACAAGATATACATTGTTTTGTTTTATAAATGATAAAAACCACTGTTTAAACTCTGGATCTATAGTTTGCCGACTAGGTGTAAGTGTTCCGTCTACATCAAAGATAAATCGGTTCATTACAGTTTCTCTCTTTCAGCAACTCGTTTGCGTAAATCACTTGTGCTGAATCGGTGATCACGCTTGTTAAAATGNNCAAATATCCTTGCCGCTAAACTCATCTTCTTTGTATTCTTCTCCAAGGAATCTTACATCAATTTGAAATAGTTCAAGTATATCCAACAAGTCCTGCTCAGTCTCATAAGGCACAATCTCGTCAATGAACTTGAGTGCGTTGAGTTGTGCATAACGTTCTACTAGTGTTTGCACTGGCTTGTTTTTGGTATCTGGTCTATCGATAGTAGGATCAGTTTGCAACCCTACAATAAGATAATCACAGTTTGCTCTTGCTTCACGCAACATACCAATATGTCCTGCGTGAAGTAAATCAAATGCACTGAATGTAATTCCGACTTTCATTTTATCCCCATTCAAATAAGCTACTAAATGTGTTGTTTTGTTTTGTGCTTTCTAAGTCATATTTTAGAACGCCGATTAAGTTGTCTAGTTTGTTGTCAATGATAACACTTTCCATTGCGTCTCCGTCAAACGGAAGTTCTTTGAACCAATCCGGAATACGTAATTCGTCTGTAGGATATGCTACACTTGTGTATTGTAATGGATTTTGTTTTAATTTGCAAACAATAACTTTCATACCGTCTACAATATCTTGCGAATACTTGTCTCCGTTCATACGCTTGAGTGTGTTCCAATTGATGCTTGCTCTAACATGGCCAGGCATGTTTGCTTTACCTTGCTTTTCTTCAAGACGTTGATAGTGTCCAATCTTGTTTGCACGTTTAGGTGAACCTTTTTCAAAACCTGGACGTTCTTTGAATTCACGTCTAAAGTTTGTAATACTTTCTAGTAGTTCTTTTTCAGGCTTTAGATCAAGTACCATGTCTAGTAGTGTTTTTAAATAGTCTTGCATAAACACAGGTGTATCACTGCGCTTCAAATCCAAACCCATTGCTTTAACTTTACCTAGGCTGCCGTCTTTGTCTTTTCTATCACCTTCTAAGTCGATAACACGCACAGCATAACGCTTCTTTGTAATAAACAAGCCTGTGTCTGCAACACATTCTCTTGCTGCCGCAATAACTTCGCTGCGTGGACGAGGGCAATGAAATGCTTCACGCATAAAGTCTGGAAAACTTAGATTTGCTTGTTCACATAATTGATCATATAGTGTAATGACATTATCTGTGCCCCAAGGTACTGTTCCTGCTGCAATTTCATCCTTGAGTATAGGATAAGCACTAAAGTATACAGAGTCTGTATCACCATATATAATTGCTTTGCCTACATGATCATATGTGCCTGTGATAATCTTGTTGACTTCTGCACTCATGTGCTTTGCAATCTGTCTGCCAGTAAGTGTAGTGGATTGTCCGATACGTTTATCAAAGAATCTACAGCCTGGATTAAGAATAGCACCATACAAACTGTTCAAGTTAATCTTTTTAACCAACTGTCGCTTATCCCAAAACGCAATCTCTGTCTCATTACCTGCATCAATTGCTTTACGCATAGTTGCTTGCAGTTCTTTGCGTTCGCTGTACCAACGTTTTAGCAGTCCTGGTATAACACCTTCAATTTCTGTAGTAAACACTGTACCATTAGCACTAAGCATCCAAGGTTGGTTGCTATCAAAGATAAGTTTGTAAATCTCAGCACCACTTAGTACATGCGATGTACCATCTTCTAAATCTAAGTGCAACGAAATATCTTTGCGTTGTTCCATTACAGCATCATATTCTAGTGTAGAAAACTTGCCTTCCCAAGCACCTGCAAAACTTTTCTTTTCTAGTGTAGTTGCGTTGTGCAAAAACTCATCTGTCAATTCTGGACGAATTTGTCCAACAATAGTTTCAGGAGCCATGTTCATTGCACGAATAATACTCGGATACAGACTGTTCAAGTCCATTGAACCAATCCACTCATGCACACCTTTCTTTGGAAACGCAACATACGCACCTGCGGCTGCTGTATTACCTTCGTGCTCACGTCTATTTGGCACCTGCATTCCACGTCTGTGTGCTTCGTTAACAATAGCTTGTTCAGTCACTGCAACTGCGCCTGCTGTTGTTTGTAGTAGCACAGTGTTGTCATGCGCAATCTCATTTGCCAAATCAATAAAACGCAGTTTTTTGTCTAGTTTGTCTAGTAGTGCAACGTCTTGCCTGTTGTATTCAATAAATGTTTCAAAGTCATTGTTGTAGAGTTGGTCAAGTGTGCCTTCATACACAGTCTTGTTCTCGCCTACTTCCATTTCACCAATAGCATCTAGTCTATATGTGTGACGTTCTTCATATGTGTACTTGCGATACAAGTTGAGATAGTCCATATGTACTCTTCCGATAGTATCATATGTTTCGCTTAATTTGCCAAACTTCTCATATTCTCTACGCTTGGGCAACTGTCCCCACAAACAAAAACGTCTTGTATCATCTTTGCTCAATACACGCTGGATACGATTAACAGTGTATGGAACATCATAACCTTCACTGTTCCATCCACTGTGGATATCTGCATCCTCGATCAAGTCAAGAAATGCTTCCAGCATTTCGCCTTCGCCTTGTTTGCTGTTTGGATACAATATACAAGTATCACCCCAACGTGCTTTACACATTGCACTTGCTTCTTCAATTGGCAATCCTTTGGGAGGCATAGCAACAGTAATCAACATATCTAGCCATTGCAAGTGTACAGTAATAGCAGTAATAGGCATAAATGGATCGTCAACTGGAGCAAAGCCACGTTCTGGATCAAAGTCTGTCTCAATATCCCAAAACGCTACATTCAACTTTGGTGCATCCTGGTTAAGATAGTTTTCACTCAAACATTGAAAGATTGGATTTACATCACTTTCAAACATCTTCTTGCCTCTATTGATAGCAAGTTCCTTGCGAAAGTCTTTTGTGTTTTTACAAACTACACGTTGTAGCGGATCACCAAAGATGCTTTTGTATTTGCCTCGTGGGTCTTCATAATACCAAGTGTATTTTGCTTGATATTCGTTATACAGACGCTTTCCGTCTTTGCGCTCTACAGCACGAATAATGTCTGCGTCTCTATCAAAAAATGCATCAACGTATGGCATGTGTTCTCCTTGTTATTCTATTATATGACACAATTGTGTCTTTGTCTATTGGTTTTTTAAAATAATTGAAGAGCTTTGTATAATATTCTACATCATATTTTTGAATAAACTCAATAAACTCTTTGGGTACGTTGTTAGCAATTTTTAAGAATTGCTGGTAGTTGTGTTCTATTTTATGTTGCACCGAGTCATACAACTTTGTATAATCATTGTTCTCGTATTCCTTTACTTGACTAATTATAGACTCGGCTCTTTTGTAAAATTCTTTTTCTTCATCAAAACTATAATCAAAAATTTCAGTGTATAATTTAAATCCTAGCATTTCAAGTTGTTTGTTTAGGCCTACATATCCAACACTGACAAATAGTTTTTTTGCTGCAATTGCTTTAAACGTTTTTTCGCTTATGTCTGGAAAGTCATCATAACTTTCGCATACTAAGTCTAAAAATCCATTATGGTATTCTGAACTATAGCTAAGACAACTAGTTGGAGTATCTATATCGTCAATCTCTATGACTTGATTATCAAAATAATTAAATTTATATTGTTTATAATCTTGTTTGTGCCAAGATACTATATTACCCTTTATTAAATTGTATTTTGAAAGTAAGTCAATAAACTGACATTTATGCTGCATTGCAGATCTATTTAATGAAACTATAAATGTATTATGTTTGAGTTGATGTTGTTTTTTAAAATCATATAATCCTAAAACTAAGGTAGCACACATGGTTTGCCAATTTATTACTTTGATATATTTAGAAACTACAACATCCTGTAAGTAGTTTCCTTCCCATATTTCTAGTATATTATTCTTTTTAGCACACAATTCTTCTATGCGTTCTTGGTATTGTTTTATATTTTGCCATGTGCCAACTTCGTCAGGTGCAAAAATTATTATTTTAGTATTTTTTACTGCTAGTATATTTTTTAATATTGTAGAGAAGCTCATCATAAAATTATACTCCGGAGGTAGTAATAATTTTTCTTGCATTACAGCATTGCCTTTGCTTGAGCCTGTGCTTTTAAAATCATATTAACTACTCTTTGTGCATCAGGAGTAAATTCTGCATCCATTGTAATAATATCAGGTTTGTATCCAAATGCAATATCATTTATAAATTTCTTATGATTGAAATCACAGACTTCAGTCATGTTTTCTGCTGCTGCTTTGTAATTTCTAATACTGGCAAGCTGCTCGACCAATGCTTCTATCCTTTGTTCCATAGTATTTAGACAATCAAATTCATAATCTATTACATTGTGGAATAGTTTATAACCTTTGTCTTCTAGTGTAGTATTTAGATTTTTTGCACCAACTAAGATACTTGGCATTTTCCAAAGTATTGGCATCCAAGTTTTTTCAGTGTGTAGTACTATTTCGTCTGTGCTTTCTGGTGTAATTAAAAATAAACTTTTCTTCCATACATCAACAGGCGGCGGCGGATTGGTATCACTATCAAACACAAAGTCAGGATCAAAGTCTTTGCTTTCTACAAATCTATCTACCTGTTTGTGCCAATCAGGAGTATTAGGTATTTTGTCCCAAATATCTTCTAAACGTCTGTAGTAAATCTCGCCATCTAATTTATTATCAAGTAAATTTTCTATCAACATATCCTTGTGTGGTCTATATGTAAGAGTCTGGCAATGATATAATTGTTCAGGTGTATGTGCTACTTCTTTGTATTGTTGCCATCCTAAGAATTGATCAAACTCAGGCCAAGGTTTATGAAAAGTTATTTCGTTGTGCCTTGGATGTATAATATTGCAATGATACACTAGTCTATTGCTTGTATATAACTCGTGTAGTATTTCACGTTCTTCGTCGTCACGCAAAATCATATATCGTATAAAATCATAAGCAACACCTTCTTCGCTCCAACCAATAACATGTAATTTATCAAATTTTTTATTCTTAAGACTTTTGATATCAATATCTAAACGTACTGTAGGCTCAAAAATTGTACTAGTGACTAAATCCATCCGGTTTCCTTCTTTTTTGCAAGCGGTGCAATACAATGTGTTTTTGTACTCTCAGGACATAGTTCGCATTGTGGCATAGGCTTGTGTAGTGTTTCAAAAAACTCAGAGAGATCGTCGTCAGGATGAGCTGGCTTGTACTGTTGCAATAAATCTATTGCATAATCTTCTAAAGGAAACTGTTTGATTAAGTCTGCACTTACGCTAGTTAAGTGGCACTGGTACATAAGTCCTTTATTAAAGTGTGTACAAGGCGGTTCTCCTCCTAAACATACTTTGTGTGCTAATGTACTATTACTTCTATGAAACTGCCATTTATTGTTTTTAACGCCTTTTCTTGCACTGCTAATAAAATCTGTAGTTTGATACAATATAAAGTATGGACGATTACTATTATGCGCTACATATCGTATCTCATCCTCAAAATTTACAATTTTATAAGGTTTTTCATTTAAAACCTCTTTTATGCTGTTTTCGATGTCTTTTGTTAAATTAGTGTCATGTATACTTACATCAATATACCAGCCTAAATCTAACAGTTGTTTTGCAGTTTCGATATGATTTTTTAACAAGCTACCATTAGTACTAACATAATGTTTATTTGCATTAGGCCACAACTGTTTTAATCCAGCAGCCCAGTTTACAATATCAGGATTAGTAAAAGGTTCACCACCATGTAATGTAATTACATTTATACTTACTATTTCACTCCAACGTCTGTATAAGTCTTTGTAATCGTCAAAACGAAAATGATTGCGAAAGTTAAAATTGTTAAAACTTTCGCAACCACTGCAAGTTAAATTACAAACATTGGTGATGTTGAATGCACCATCGAAAATGCGATACATTAGGCTTCGGTGTCATATCCTGTAGTAGCAACAATAGTTTCAAGATCTTCAAATTCATCTTGCACTCTGCTCCAATCACGTTTTTGTGCAACTTTAATTGCTTTGTTGATTAGGCTTGCTTTTACATTAAGTTCTTCTGCAACTGCTTTAACAGTTTCTTTTAGTCCACCTTGTAAATCTTCAATTTCTTGTAGTACTGTGACGCCTTCTTTAACTAGACGTTCTAGTTTGGCTTTTTCTTCTTGGCCGTAGACTCTATCGCTCATGCATTACTCCTTTAATTATATAGCTAATTATATACGATTATATACGATTAGTCAAACCTAATTTAGGTTTATCGTAAATTTTTTTGTTTAACGTCCATGCACTCTTAGTAGGACATAAAGCACACTGTGGTATACTTTTATTTAATTTTTCTATTTGTTCGTAGACATCAACTGCATTATGCTGTATAGGAGCATATGCATTTATCAAGTCTTTGTTGCTTTCTTTTACAGTATATGTTTTTACAAATTCTTGTGCGCCTACTATGAGTCCGCATTTGTAAAGTTTGCCCTGATATATGTAATGTGCATCTTTGATACTGCATATCATATGTGCTGCTATAGGATTGTTGTCAAACATTTCCCATTGGTTATTTTTATATGTATTGACTCCCATTGTTTTAAATTCATACGGCGCTGCTAACGCTGCAAATACTTTATTATCTATTACGTAGAATATATCAAAGTCGTCATTGTAGTAGTCGGGATAACCTATAGGAGGTATATTTTGTTTTTTATAATCTGTTTTCAGTATATTTTCGATATCTTGTTGTGCTTGATTAAAGTGTTTAGTGCTATGCGAATGTACTTCTAATACTACGCCCAAATCGTGCCAGTGTGGAATATTGTTTTTATGTTTGTTTATGAATACGCCGTTAGTGCATACTTTAAAATCTTTGCAGTTAGGAAATAGATTTCTTATACCTATAACCCAATTATGAACATCAGGATTGCTCAACGGTTCGCCACCTATAATACTCATATCATTGGGTTGTAGTAGCTGACTCCATTGTTTTGCATCGTCGCTATAATCTTCAAACTTGTCATGTCCTTTAATAGCAAAGTTGTTATAACTTAAACAATTATCACAAGCAAGATTACATGTATGACTAATATAAAATTGGACTGTTTCGAGTTTAATCTTGTTCTTCATCAAGTGTTTTATACTGCCATTCGTCAGTATGTCCTACGCTCCATTTAGGTTCTGTTTCTACTTTGTAATTTTGTGTACAAACTTTAAAATCGGGTGTTAATAAGTTTTCTGGGGTTAATGAGCTATCACGCCAGATAACTCTATTGTTTGGCTGAGCAGCAAATTGACCGTTGTCTAATTTTATTACGTTGAAAGTTTTATGTTCAGGATCGTGTTCACTAAAATTACTGTCAAGGTAATTTTTATCTCTATGTGCATTGTCTATTGTAAAACAATATTCTCCTGGATGCATGTTTCTGTCCTTGCCAAAAAATTCACAGCGTGACAGTATCGGCTTTTGTATAACAGTAATGTCGTAATCAAAACAATCCCAAAGCTGTAGCACATCAAGTGGAAGTAGTTCGCCGTGATCTGTTTTCCATACAAATGCGCTAATAGGTAGTTTGTCATATAAAGCACCGTAGTCAGTTAGCAATGTTTCAAAATACAATGCCTTTGCTTCGGTGCTTTTTACACTTATCCAGATACCCGGTGTGAACTCTCCGTGTCCACTTTCGTGATCGTACAAAAACTCTTTACGTACATACACACTTTGAAGCGGTAAATTATGTACTAAAAATGCCATCCATACCTCTTTCTATTATTTCATAACCTTGTAGTTCTTCTTTGTACTTATCAGGATCTCCTAATATAAAATATTTAAATCCTTGAGATTTGTAATAAGCACATTCACTACGTATTGATTTATAACCTAGTTTTAATTTCGGATTAGAATAATTCCATGCAAATTGATCTGCTATTACTGTTTGTTTACTTGGAAATTTATAAGTCAAACTCCATGCAACAAGATCATTGTTATCATAATATCCTATAACGTCTGCATTGTATTTGGCTTCAGTATTCCATTCTTCTTCAAATACAGGATGCGGATTTTCTATATCATTGTGTTCTATATATTGCTTGTATATCTCTTCGCACTTGGGAAAGTCCTGTAAACCAAGTAGCACAAAATTAATTTGTTTGTATTTTATTTTTGTTAAATCTATTCTACAGATCATCAACTACTTCTTTATAATACTCTTCGGTCCAGTATTTATAGTAGTCTTGTTTTTGTAAAATTTTTCTTGCCCGTTGTAATTTATCTATAGGCTGTAGTAATGCTAATGCATATTTTCCTTGGTTAACACACGTATCTAAAATCATTTCTGGTTCATCTGGATGATCTTCTAGTGCAATATAACCTCTTTGTTTTAAAAATCTATGATTTGCCGTTTCAACAGCAAGAGATAGTTCTTCGGAACTAATAAAATCTGGCTTACATCCAATAACAACAACTTCTTTATTTTTAGGCCAGTGGTATGAATAATTTTCTAATTCTGCAATAAAATAGTCATGCACACTTATACGCTCTTCTGGAGTAATTTCTCTGCATAATATTTTATTGTCGATCATTGCTTGTTTTGCAAATGGACATGGAGGAAGATTATTAAAAGCAGGATTGTTTATACTTAAAAAGTTTTCAATCCAGTTGTTTATTTGTTCTACGAAAACCATGTCTGTTTTGCAGTGTTATAAATAGTAGACCAGTTATCGTATCTATTACGATTTTTTCTGCTATCTCTTGCATCAAGAACACGTTTTAATTCAACATCCATTGCTTCAAGAATATCAAACCATATTTGTTTTTGATCATCGTCGTATGTTGCACCATTAGCAACTTCTTCGAAAAACTTATAAACAGTTAAAACTTTATCTGAATTGATTGAAGTTTCAGGCTCGCCGTCATCAACATCTACAAAATAATTATTGTTAGGACGTTCAAAAATTTCTCGAATTCTTTCTAGTTTTGCTGTGCTTTGATCAGTGCCTAATTCTGTTAGTTCTCTTAACAAGCCAGGATCTAAATCGGCAGTTGCTAACTCACTGCCACGTATACCTAATATTGCTTTCAACCGATCGATTTCTTCAGTTTCTCCAAATATAGTTAAGTATTCACTGTCAATGTCATCAATTAAGTCGCCATTACCTTGTTGTTTATAGTATTCATTTATAAGTGTATAGTCTTCTGGATCTGATATCATATATACTAATTTTTGTATTTTTTCTTCGTCGGTGCCTATCCATGCAGTCCACCAAGAGCCTAACATTGCTTCTTCGAATATTTTTGCCATTGTAAGTGGTGCTGCTTTTGATGCTCCTATATCTGATATTACAAGAGCAAAGCCTTCGTCGTTTATTGGAGTACCGTTCATTACAAATTCAGTTAATTGATCTGTTTTCTTTTCAAATATTCTTTGATCAATAGTTTCGCCATGTTCTTGTTTAAACAAGCGATATATTCTTTCATATCTAGATTCTAGATCGTTAGTATTTGCAAGTTCTGCAAATGCATCCATACGTGTTTCTTCTCTATGAATACGATCTAATAATGCTTTTTCTTCATCGGTTGCAGCATCAATATCATCTAATATATTACCATAAGCGCCAAGACCTAAACTTCCTTCATCTTCTGCCCATTTTTTGTCAAAGTGAACAGACTTTGTATCAACTAACCAGTCAGCGTCTTCTTTAATTTCGCCGCCGATCCAATCAAAAATAGAAGGTTCTTTTAAACCATTTGCTACAAGTTGTGCAGCCTTCTCTGATAGCCCTCTTAATCTATTAACACCCATTTGAGGATTTGTTGATTCGTCAAACGGTGTTGCTTTAACATAGTACGGAACCATCCATGGTGCAAATTCTTGTATTGCAGCAATAAGAATTGTATTTGCTAATTCTATTGACTCGGGACTTGTATCAACAGTAAAGTCTGGAACAGTACCGCCAGTTTCTTCAATAGCTATTCTAAGTAAATCGTCAATTAACACTGCATTTTTAATTTGTTTGCTGCCTTTTTTAACAATTACTTTATTTGCTTCGCGAGCTTTCATAATTGTAAATGTATCATTTTCGTACTCAACATTTAAACTTTCAGTTGATAATCCAAATACAATACTAGAATGTAGCAAATTGTGATTTATTCTTCCTATACTTGCTAAAGGTCTAAAAACAATTGATTCATAATCTTCATCGGTTAAGCTATCTGCTAGTCTCTGTGCTAAATCTTCGTTTACAAGGTCTTGATATTTTGCACTACCGTTATTCCAATCATCTGGTGTTTTTAATTGGTTCATAAGGTCTTTTACACTTGTTTCATCAATGCCGTCAACACCGGGAATGAAACTTACCCATCCTTCAGCCAAGGCATTTTTCATTTCGATAGCCCAGACATTAACTTGCTGTCCACTTAAATTATTAACAACAGTTTCCTGTTCTCCTTCGCCAGCTGCTCTAGCTTGATTTGCTTGTGCATTAGCTTCATATTTACGTAGCAATCCATTGCCTAGCTCTTTAAAGTATGCATACAATTCTTGAGATAATTCTTTTCTACCACCTAGATTTACTTGTACTCCGCCGTGTAATGGGTGAAAGTATTTTTCGTTTCCGTTAGCAAATGTAGCTTTGAGCCTTTCGCCGTCATTTTGTAAAATGTCGTCTTCCCAACTTTGCAGCCAAATACGAGGATGTGCATTTTGATATGCATACATCTCTTTTTCTAGTCTAGCAATTTTTTGTACATTAGTACTTTGTAGTATTGACCCTTTTTTATTTAATAATTCGTCTAAGATCACAGCCCAGCCGTTAAAACTAATTGCTGCTAACATATCTCTTGTTGTTTCAATATTTCCAACAGGTGTATCAATAACAAAACTTAGATCAAGTGTTCTACCTGTCCAAGTTGGCAAAGGATCATTGGTTCCTGCCTGTCCTCCGTCCATAATAAGCAATCCTTCGTTAGGGCTACCTGGACCGTACAATCTACTATTTAATAAAATTTGTATTTCTTGTGGACTAAATTCTGGTGTACGTACATCTACTCTAGCAGTTGAATCTTGACGTAGTATACTTGTTTTCCACTGTATAACAGCATCAGTAAGTGCTTGTGACCACTCGTCTGACATATCGCCGATCCATGCTTTTTGTTGCGGATTAGGCGGCTGATTATCAAATTCTAATTGAAATTTTTGCAACTGTCTTTTTAGTTCAGCAACTGTTCCAGGAGCACCTGGGTTATTAGGACCAAGTCTCGACTGTGCTGCACCAGAAGCAAAACTTCTCAAATTATTTTCAATTAGTAATTCAGTTAATTTCATTAATCACTCATTTTTTTGTTTAATGCAGCATACAATTGATCTTTAATACTGTCAATACTAGATTCGTTTTTTGCATTTTTTGTTGCTGTAGCATACATCACTGCTTCAGCATCGTCGCCATAACGATCTTTAAAATCGCTTTTGTTTTTCTTCATACCTTTAACAAGACGTTCTTTTTCTTTTTCTTCACCTTTAGAAAGTTCACGTTCGCTTATAGATTCTTGCATACTTGTTGCTGCCGCTTGTGCTGCTTTTTTGATATCTTCTGGATTCGCATCAGGCTTTAATCTACCAATAGCACGATATATTGCTTTGAATAGTTCTGCTGTCAATCCACTTGTATTTTTAAAATAATCATCTACACTTTTAGCAGTTTTACCAAAATCTGCACCTGGAGGTGTCATACCAAGTGCTTTATCTGGCGGTGCAGCTTTAAATGGCGGCATTCCGGGAACATCTTCACCAACTAACTTGTCTTTTAAAGGATGTTTAGTACGTCCTTTTTTTGCTTTTGGCATTGGATCTTTACCACGAGCATAGTCACCGTGTTTTTGACCTTCATTTAGCGTAATGCCTGCTAGTGCTGCAAAATCACTAACACTGTAATCTTTATCCATTTGTAATGAACCTTCTGGCACCGCAGCACTTTCTGTGACATAGTCAACTTCTGCCGCAGGTGCTGGAGCATTACCACCTGCTTGTGCTCTAAGTTTTGCTATATCCTCTGCAGGATCTGTAGGATCCATTTCAAATAGTTTATGTTGTAGTGCGTTAAAGTCCACAATTATTTCCTTTACTTTTTACGGCAAGAACCTTTTTCGCCACGTTTCTTACCAGGTACTTTTTCATAACCTTTCCAGCATTTGTCATATTCTTTGCTGTTGCCGTGTGCTTCATCTAATTCTTCTTCTGATAGCGTAGTATAACTTGGATTACCGCAGTCTAAGCATAGCCCACTTGCTTCTGCTAATCGACTTGCTAAACTACCTTTATAAGATTTTACTTCACTAGTGCTTAGTGATTTAATATGTCTCTTTGGTTTTGCATCTTCAGCTACTTTTACACTTTCCATATTCATATCATAGTCTAAACTATGGTACACACTACTAATATAGTCTGCTGCTTTGGTAATTTTAGCTTGTTGCCATCCCTCAATACCTTCTGCTTCACTTACGTTTTTCAACATCTCGTGTAGTTTAATAGAATATTTTGCAAGTTTGTACAAATCGCTACGTGCCATTTGTACTTCGTGGTCGCGTTCAGCTACATCAGCTAAATCTGCAAGACCCTCATTTGTTTTTTTAGTCATTATAATGCTCCGAATTAGTATACTAATATATTTATCACTTCTTAGACTTACGTGATTTGTTTTTAGGCTTACCAAATATGTTATCACCGTCTAATGCATTTTTAGCAGTACCGTCTGGATTGCGCTTTTGCATTCCTCCTATTGGTGCTGCTACTGATGCTACTGATCCTGCACTAGTGGTTTCGCCTATACGTTGTTTTACCATATCCAACATCTGGCTATCATTAGTGTTTAACCAAAGCAAAATATTTCTATTTTTCATAAGCCACGCTTTTAATCCTTTAGGATTATTTTTATACTTTTTCATAGCTTGATCTAGTGCAATTTTTTCTGGATCTTCTTTTTTTGGTTGTTTACCAAACAGTTCGGCAGCAGCAGCTTTAAGAGGATCTAGGATATTTTCATCTTCGCCCATTTTAGATTTTGCAAATGCATCTGCTTTTGTAGCACTACCATAATCGTCATCAGTGTCGTTGGTATCATCTAATCCACCATCTGTGTGATCTTTTTTAAGTGAGTCAGTTTCGCTTTGTACTTTCTTAGCAAATGCCATTAGTTTTTTGATAACTGGCATTGATACGCCGCTTTTCTTTTCAACATCCTTAGCGTTTTTTGGACCAAATGTTGCACCATAACTTGTAAGTTCGTCTCCTACTCTTGCCATAGCATTACTAAGAGCATCGTCTTTTACAGTTGCCGCTTGTGTTTTTAGTACGTGACCTAATGCTACAATCTCACGTTGTTGCGGAGTTAAATCAAAGTTGTCTGTAGCAATTGCTTCAGATGTTTTTTTGTTCTTTTCAGCCTTACTATATCTGTCTTTTAAACGCCCTAGCTCTTCTTGACTAGCGCCTTCACGTCCTGCTTGTGCTGCTTTGTCCATGTATTCTTTACCGTGCTTTTTAACACCAGTGTGATACTGTAAGCCTGAACCTTCCATTACATCTAAATTTTTTATTAAATCATTTATTTTCATTGTATTTTCTCCAATATTCATTACGTTTGTTAGTACTTGCTTTACGTGCTTCGTGTTCTTTGTACTTCTTTATGTAATGTGCTAATTCTTCTTTTGTCATTGAGACCTCATTGCAGCTGATCTCTTCTTTTGTGTTTCGTCCATCCACTTTAGATAGTTAGTTACAGGATTAGACAAATACCATGCTACATCTTTGTATGTACCAAACTTTGCTTTAAGCATTTCTGT
>ENA-UZWT01005170-UZWT01005170.1-metagenome-genome-assembly--contig:-Day-1-50m-contig-5170_pt2 | contig 16006 bp, 15 predicted proteins | sample MGYA00260338_ERZ794898 | MGnify/ENA metagenome assembly ERZ794898 | reverse complement strand
GTCACAAATCCAATTATTGCTAATTGGATCGTATCTTCACGTGTAATGGCAAGAATATTACCCATTGTAATTGTTTGAATTGAAACTGCCATTGGGTTGATTGATATAATGAAAAGACCTAAGCCAAAAAAAGATGTAAAAATAAGTCCGATTACAACATCGATTTTTAATCCAGATCTTTCTGAAAGAAACAGCATAGTCATTGCAGCAAGACCACCGGAAATAAACGCACCCAAAGCAAATGGTAATCCAAGAATATATGCTCCAGCTACCCCTGGAACAACTGAGTGTGACAATGCATCCCCAATTAGTGACCAGCCTTTCAGCATCAAAAATGATGATAAAAATGCGCAAACACCACCAACAAGGGCGGATACCCACATAGCATTCACCATAAAGTTATATGAAAATGGTTCTATTAAATAATCTATCATTTCTTTGGATCAATGCGTTGAGTTTTGTTGTCATATTGTACTAATGGCCGCTCATCATCAGAAAAAATAGTTATGGTACGTGCATCCTCATCGTCGTGTAATTTATCACTTCCTAATGTGAAGTGTCTTAATACTCCCCCAAAAGTATCTTCAAGATTTTGTCTGTTAAAGGTGGTTTCTGTAGGTCCATGAGCAAGAACTGTACCTTTTACGAGGATTGTACGGTCACAAAATTCTGGAACAGAACCAAGATTGTGCGTAGAAACCAACATAACACGGCCTTCGTTACGTAATTCGCGTAATAAATTTATTATCTGTTCTTCTGTTTTGACGTCCACTCCAGTAAATGGTTCATCAAGTAAAATTACCTGACCATCTTGTGCCAATGATCGAGCTAGGAATACTCGTTTACGCTGCCCACCTGATAATTCTCCTATCTGTCGATATCTTAAGTCAAACATATCAACACGTTTCAAGGCATTTATAACTGCATCTTGATCAATTTTTTTTGGCCGCCTTAAAAAACCCATATGGCCATAGCGCCCCATCATAACAACATCTTCTACAAGTACAGGGAATGTCCAATCTACTTCTTCAGATTGGGGGACATATGAAACAAGGTTTTTTGTTAATGCTTCATTTACATTTAAACCAAGGATTTTAATATTTCCTCTAGCAGCCGGAACAAATCCCATGATTGCTTTAAATAGCGTTGATTTCCCAGCACCGTTAACGCCGACTAAGGCAGTTATTGTTCCACGTGGAATTTCAAAACTGGAATCCCATAATGCAGTATGACCATTTTTGTATGTTACAGATAAATTATCTGCTTTTATACCAGTAACGTTGATATTGTTGTCTTTTATAAATGTGTCATTAACTGACATAAAATTATCCTTGGCGTATTTATTGTATGCTTATATTTAATAATCTTTACAAATATAAGCATACAAAATTAAGGGTTTATTTAATATTAGATGTCAAACCTTCAACAACTCTTTTTGATGTTACTGTCAAAAGGTCAAGATATGTTGGAACTTCGCCATTTTTTTCACTCAAGCTATCGACGTATAAAACGCCACCGTATTCTATGCCTGTTTCTCTTGCTACCTGTTTTGCTGGAGCTGTGTTAACAGTACTTTCACAAAAGACTACTTGTATATTATTCTCACGAACACCGTCTATTACATCACGTATTTGTTTTGGTGTACCAACTTGATCTGCATTCATTGGCCACAAATATAATTCTTTCATTTCAAAATCTCTAGCTAGGTAGCTAAATGCACCTTCACATGTAACAAGCCACCTATCTTTAGAAGGTATTTGAGCAATTTCATTGCGAAGAGGAATGATTGTTGAGCGAAGTTCATTCTTATAGTTTTGAGCATTTTCTCTATAAATTTGTGTATTTACAGGATCATGATCAACAAATGCTTGAAGTATATTGTCTATATAAATAATAGCATTATCTAGTCCCATCCAAGCATGTGGATTTGGTTTTCCTTGGTAGTTGCCTGAAGAAATTGAAATAGGATCTATTCCATCAGTTAATATCACAGATGGAGTTTCTTTCATATTGCTTAAGAATTGTTCAAACCATAATTCTAAATTCATACCATTCCATAGAATTAAATCTGCATTAGATGCACGAACAATATCCTGAGGTGTTGGCTCATAGCCATGAATCTCTGCACCTGGTTTGGTGATTGACACTACATCAGCCACATCACCTGCAACATTTGATGCCATATCAGCAAGTACAGTAAATGTTGTTAAAACTTTCATGCGATCTTTAGCAAAGGCACCGCTCAATGGTGTTATTATGAGGGCAGCAAAAATTGAAATTTTTAGAATTTTTGGTATCATGATTTATCCTATTATTAAAAGTGTTTAATTCTCTTTAATGATAATGATAATCATTCGCAACTGTAAATTAAATATTTGATAACTGAGAAAACTATTTTTTTATTAAATCTATATTAAAGCCTCATTAGGAAATATTTATGTTAGAGTTTAACAAATAATCATGAAACTGAGTTAGAATTCTGGCTATTCCAATAATGCAATACGTGCTACACCAATAGCGGCTTCACTATGTTGAGCTCGACAGGGTGTTACTCCAAGGGAATTTGCCCTTATTCTAGTAAATGTTTGGTTTCTTGCACCACCACCAGCTGTATAAATCTTATCTGGGAATTGCCCGCCGCGTGATTTTATAGCCTCGTAACACTTTGCTTCTATATTTGCGATGCCCTCAAATATTGCCTTTAGAAAAACTGGTTTTTCATCTGGCCGTGGGCTCATTTGTGGTTTTAGGTTTGGATCATTTATTGGGAAACGTTCCCCTTTGCCCAGAAGGGGATAGTACTCTAAGCCAGTTTGAGTAGATGTGTCTATGAGTTTACTAAAATTTTTCAGCTCTTCTTGAGTGAAAAAATTTGCAAGCACAGCTCCTCCTGTATTTGAGGCACCTCCGACAAGCCATGCATCACCAATTCGATGAGAGTAAAGACCAATTTCAGGATCATCAATTCGAGTTTTACTTAGCATTTTTACTGCAAGTGTTGACCCCAATGATGTCACTGCAACGCCATTCTTCAGAGGGGCTGTAGCAAAAAATGCAGCAATACTGTCTGTAGTTCCAGCATAAATTTTTGCAGTGGTGGGTAAGCCTAATGAATTTGCTACTTCCAATGAAATTTTACCAAGCAATGATCCAACAGGTCTTACGTCTGGTAAAAGTGATTTATCAAGTACGTTTTGAATCCAATTTGGCCAAGAATTTATTTCTGGATCATAACCTAACTTAAGTGCATTGTTATGATCCGAGAAACCACCATGTCCCAATAAATTACACGCAATAAAATCAGCTTGATGTAATAAATGATCAGATTTATTTGATCTATCCTCTGATATAAGTCGCATAGCTCTGCCAAGAGCAGAAGATGACCCGCGTGTGATGTGTTTTAAAGGGGCATTTTCTCCTATAATACCTGCCTCAGTTACAAATCCTTTTGAATTATACATTAAAGCTCGAGTAACAGGTGTAAGATTACTATCAGTCAAAACCATTGATCCTGATGTACCATCTACGGCTATGTGGCTTATACTTTGAGGCGAAATATTTATTTTTTTTAATTGATCTACTTGCATTTGGATACAGTCACAAACAGAAGTCCACCAATAAGATGCTTCAATAAAATCAGGATTTTGTTTTCTATGTTTTACCCGCATCATAGAAATTGGTTCACCACTCATATCTATTACCGCTGTACGAATTCCAGATGTGCCTATATCAATTCCTAAACTTAGTTTCATTTTATAGTTGCTAATTTTTGGCGATATTTTTCGGCGTCCCAATTTAAAAGTTCAGCTTCTGCATTTACCCCAATTGTTTCAGGTTTCCATGATTTTGGTAAGCGGCACATTATATCAGATAAACATCTTAGCATGGCTTTTTGGCTACTGGTGGCATCGGATCTTACAGACACGCCTTCGCCTTCATGGAGTACAACTGGTGCTTTGCCGTTTGCGTCAGAGACTGGCAAACCAGATCCAAGAAATACAACATGATCAGGATAAAACGAGCCACTAGTGATATAGGAATTTATTATTTTATCTTGTGCCATCCAACTTTCACTTGTCCATGAATAAGCTTTATCAATAATTTTCTTCGGCGGAGTGTGAGAAATATTTTTTGGTGGTAAATAAAGCCGAGTCTCTACTTCTTTTATCAGATTTGAAACTTCTTCGACCGTTTCTCCACAGCATATTAATCCGTGATTTTGCAGTAAAATAATTTTTGTATCATCATTTACTCGGGCAAGAATTTCATTAGTCAAAGGAACACCAGGCTTTGCATATGGAGCCATTATAAATGGCATATCTTTTAATTTATTTTTAGCAATATCCCGACCTTCATAGCTTATAACATGAGTAAGCGTAGATATTGAATGGGTATGTACAACAACTTTGTGATTCAGGGCAGCGTGAAAAGTTGTTTCAATTGATGGGCGTAACTTAATCGCTGGATCAATAACAGTATCTTTGCAGGTTCCATCCCCATATCCATTCGCCTGATCGTTTGCAGCAATTCGATCCACGGCTACAAAAATATTTTCCGTTTCTGCATTTGCAAGCTCAGTGCCTGAGGCTTTGATCCACATTATTTTTTGATCTTTGATAGATGTATTTCCACCTGGACCTTGGACTTGAAGTGGATCATTGCCAAGTCTTGCAGACATTGATAGAAAATCGGATGTGAGTAGTTCAGGGCTTAGTTTCATTGTAACTCTTCAATCAAGTATGTGGGTTTTTGACATCCATTCTCTGTTATTAATCTATTTAAAGTCATGTCAATTTCACCATTTTTAAAATCAGCTGAATATAATCCGTTAAGGATAAATAAACTATCCCAACCGATAGATTGTGCGCCCTTTATATCGTGCTCTAAGCTGTCACCGACCATCAATATATTTTGGACACCAAGTTTAAGCTCTAATGCATCAAATATTGGACGATGTGGTTTACCATAAAAGAATACTTTTCCGCCATTATTTTTATAATAATTCGCTATTGTGCCTGGTGATGTAACAATTTTTCCGTCAGCTCGTGGGGACATTAAATCTGGATTTGAGCAGTATATAGGTAATTTTTTTATTAAAGCTTTATTGATCAAATTTTTCCAATCATCTATCTGTGACTGATCAGGTAGCCCCATTAAAATTATTGCATCAGCTAAATCAAGATTATAAGTAATTTTTACAGATAAATTTCCAAGCCAATTTGAAGCATCGCCTTTGTTACGCTCAATTGGGAAAAAGCCCTTTTCTGGTATAGTTTCACTCGAAATATCGTTCCATAATGCCTCACCAGAAGTCATGATTTGTTCAAATAAATTTTTAGAAAATCCCATTTTGGAAATACGTTTTGCATTCAATTCACTTCTTTTTCCAGAATTTGAAAGTACTGCTAGTCGTGTTCCATCATTGTAAAGTTGTTTGAGAAGTTCAACAGCATTTGTATAAGGTGCACTTCCATTATGAAGTACTCCCCATTGATCAAAAACAATAGCCTCATAATTTGATGCTATTGCTTTAAGAGATTTTATCCGAGTTGTCACTTTTAGTATTCAGCCATGTCTTTTGGGTCTACGAGACCTGCAATAAATTCATCTGCTTCTTGTTTTGACATTGCAGGTGCAGCTTTACTAGCCATTCCAGCAGGCATATCACCAAAGTAAAATTGATATCCAGGAATTGGTTGGCGCCGTTTGCGAATTGGCATTCCCTCATACGGATAAACAGATGAGCGAGCATTAGCTGGTTCATCATGACAAGGTAATACATAATCAGCGCGTTTATCAATTTCTTCAACTGATTTCCATCCTTCAAATGAATTTACAAACCGTGCTGGAACCCAATGGCGCCATTTTTCAGATGGATTAGGATCTAAATTACGTTCACAGAAGATTGCATCTCCTGCAATAACTATATCTCCCATTGATGTTGTTACCGTAACTCCCATATGACCAACAGAATGGCCAGGTGTATGGAACATTGTAATTCCTGGTAGAACTTCACATTCCTCTTCAACGGCTTCAAAAACACATCCGGCATAAGGTGGTTCAATATCTAAGATACCGCATTCATAAGTTCTGTAATATAATGGCAGTGGATTATATGCCATTTCAATTTCACCTTTAGGAGCTATGTAGCGTGCATTTTTGAATTTTTTCATATTTTGCACATGGTCCCAGTGTAAATGAGTGAAGACTATTGCATCTATTTCGTCAGGATGAACGCCGAGTTTCTGCTCTAGATGATCATGAACTTCTAAGCACCCACGTTTTTCACATTTATGATGATATTGTGTAGCTCGCTCTTCATCGCATAGTCCAGTGTCGATAAGTATCTTATGTTCGCCAGTATCTACATAATAACAATAAACGGGATTCCAGTATTTTTTTCCTGCAGGACCTTTCCAAAATATATAAGTACCAAGATCAGCTTCAAGCCATCCAGTATTAATTGGATAAATTTTTGTTTCTGCGATGCCCATGTGTCCTCCAAGTAATAAGAATCAATAATGTATACAAAAACATTATATTGAACACATATACAAGACTAGGGTGAATTTTTTTTAATTTGCTTTCAGTGCTTGCATGAAACTTTCTGTCATATGAGCTCTCATACCTTGTGAAGCAGTTGCCGAATCTTCGGAAAATATATCATTGATTAAAGCTTGATGGCTATTTGCAGATTCAAGTAAATCCTTGTGTGATAAAAATTTCTTAGCACGAAATGGTCCTGTTCGACGCCGAAACTCGCTCGCAATTTCAGTTATGTAGGGATTGCCAGTAGCTTTATATATTGCCATATGAAATGCTTCGTTTGCCCTTAGATATGCTTTTTTATCACCTAATTCTGCAGCACTTAAACATTCTGACTGTGCGGTCTCAATTTCTGTCCTAGCTAATAGGTTTAGCCTCTGAGAGACTATTCTTGCACATGCAGACTCAATTTCATGCATTGTTTCAAAGATTTGGCTAAGCTGCTCGCGTGTGTATTCTGCTACAAATGCACCTCTTTTTTGTCCTGCTATTAAAACGCCCTGCGCCGTTAATCTCGATAATGCTTCTCTGACAGGAGTTCGAGAGGCGCCAAATCTAATGGCAAGTCCAGCTTCATCAAGCCTTTGGCCAGGGGATAATTCACCTGCACTAATTTCTTCAACTAGTGCACGTTCGATTCGTTGAGCTGTTGATCTTCTAGGTGGGACATTATTTTTAGCGCTCGTTACTGCCATTATTTTACCTCATTATATGCTGCTTACCTCAATGTTTAACATTATTTATAGCCTTTTGCAATTTTGTATATTTACATTTGCTTTTGTATACAAAATAATGATCACCATAATTGGAGATTATTCATGCCGAAAATCCGTTTGGAAAAATTAACCAAGAGTTATGGCAACTTTAAGGTGCTGCATGGGATCAATCTTGAAATTGAAGAAAACGAATTTACGGTTTTAGTTGGGCCATCTGGATGTGGAAAATCTACAACGCTTCGTATGATAGCTGGACTAGAAACTGTGACAAGTGGCGAAATTTATTTTGATAATAATCCTATAAGTCATCTTGAACCAAAAGATCGAAATCTTGCAATGGTTTTCCAAGATTATGCGCTTTACCCTCATATGGATGTTGCTCGTAATATATCATTTGCTCTTAGATTACAAAAATTACCCAAAGCTGAAATTGAAACTAAAGTAAAACAAGTCGCAGAAACAGTGGGCTTAACAGATTTTTTAAGTCGAAAACCTGGTGCATTATCGGGGGGGCAGCGTCAAAGGGTTGCTATGGCGCGAGCTTTGGCAAAAGACAGTGAGGTTTTTTTATTTGATGAACCATTGTCTAATCTGGATGCTAAATTACGGGGGCAAATGCGTGCTGAATTGGCCGTCATGCGTCAAAGTGTAAAGAAGAATATGATTTATGTAACACATGATCAAATTGAAGCAATGACACTAGCTGATCGAATAGTTGTTATGAATGACGGTTATATTCAGCAACAAGGAACGCCTGAGATGTTGTTCAAGAAGCCTGCAAATAAATTTGTTGCAGGCTTTCTTGGTTCACCGCCCATGAACTTTATGGATGCAAGAATAGTTGAAGAGAATGCTGTTCTTTTTGCGGAGGGTAAAGAATTTAAAATTGCAATTCCCAAGAAGAAAGCAAAATCACTTAAAAAATGTAAGGGGCGAGTAAGTATCGGAATTCGTCCAAGTGATTTAATATATGATCCTAAAGCGACATCAGACAGAGCTTTAGATCTTCGAATTGTGGTCTCTGAATACGTTGGTGCACAATCAGTGTTGATGTGTGCGTGCGGAGACTCCGATATCACAGTTGAATTGAAGTCTGAAACACCAATAGCACTTGGTGAAACATTAAGGTTTGCGGTCAGATCAGAGGGAATACATCTTTTTGACAGCAAAACAGAACTGGCGCTTTGACGTCTTAACTTAGCAAAATGGAGGAAACATATGCTAAAAACATTTAAGAGAATATCCCTTGGGGCATCAACAGCAATTGCGTTGGCAACAGCTGCTTTTGCTGGCCCATATGATGAATTTGCGGGTACAACACTTGTTGTTAACTTTCCTGCGCATCCACATTATAATGCGGTGATGAAGGTATTACCTGAATTTACAAAAGAAACTGGCATTGAAGTTGAAGTTGATCAATTGCCTTATATGAAAATGCGAGAACGCCAAACATTAGAACTTGGGCAAGATGAAGGCGACTACGATTTAGTTGCTTATGTTGTGTTTTCAAAAGCTGATTATGTGTACGCAGACCAATTAGAAAATCTTGCACGATATTTCATGAATCCAAAATTAGCAGATCCATCTTATGATCCTGATGATTTAATTGATGGATATGTATATAATATTGGCTTTGCAGGTGGTAATAAAGGCTATCTAGCTGGCAAAACCGGATCGTTATTTGGAGTTCCATACGGTTCAGAAACATCTGTGCTTGGTTACCGAAAAGATATCTTTGAAAAACATAATCTAGCAGTTCCTGAAACTTACGAAGAAATGTTAGATATCGCATGTAAAATCCCACAGCTTGAACCCGGTATGGGGGGATTATCTTCTCGCGCAGCATCTGGACATCACGCGGCGCATGCATTTCTATTGCATCTAGCTCCTCTAGGTGGGCGTGTATTTGACAACAGTTGGAATCCTATTGTTAATAATGCTGCAGGTGTTGAAGCAGCAAATGCACTAAAAACAATCGTAGATTGTGGCCCTGAAGGGGCAGCGAGTTTTGGATTTGGCGAAGCGCTTGGTTCATTCTTAAACGGTGATACAGCGATGTTCCTAGATACTACAGTTGTAGCGGGTCAAATTGATGATCCTAAGAAGTCAAAAGTAGTAGGAAAAGTTGGATGGGCAATGCACCCAATGGGTGTGCGCCGTGGATCGCAAACTGGAGGCTTTGGAATTGGTATTCCAAAAAATGCGGAAAATAAAGATGCTGCGTTCCTACTAATGCAATGGTTAACATCAAAAACAGGCGATAAACTTACTGCACTAGCCGGCGGTAATCCTTCTCGCTTTTCTACACATGCTGATGCTGATGTGAATGCTAAGTTTCCACATATGTCAATATTTGGTGAAGCATTGAAACATGCAGATCCAGATTGGCGCCCAATTATTCCAGTTTGGGGCAAAATAAACGCTGATCTTGGAACAACATTATCTAAAGTGTTGACTGAGGACCTTGACATACAAACTGCACTTGATGGTGTTGCTGAGCGTGCAAAAGGTATTATGGATGAAGCAGGATACTATACTTGGCAATAATTTAAATACTCTATTGCGACCCAATCTGAAGATTGGGTCGCATCTTTTTTTTATGCTTTTTGGAGCTAACGGTGATTAAGCAGAAATTAAATAGATTCACGCCATACATTTTCATGGCTCCGGCTATAATAATAATAACAATCGCTTTATTGTATCCTCTCGGATATATGGTTTATGGTTCATTTAGAGCATGGGATCCAAGTCAAAATATATCAGAATCTGAATTTATTGGATTGAAAAACTACATAACACTTTTTTATGATCCCGCATTTCGAGAAAGTCTTGGTGTAACACTGACATTTGCAATCTGTGTAGTGTTTTCTGAATTGGTAATTGGTGTAGGTTTAGCGCTAATGTTAGATAGAAATATTCGAGGAATGTCTGTACTTCGAACATTATTCATACTTCCTATGATGATAGCACCGGTAGTTGTTGGTTTGATGTGGCGATACATGTACCATCCAACAGTTGGAACTTTTAATAAAACACTAAAATCATTAGGATTGGATGGAATTGATTGGTTGGGGCAAAATGCTCTTTTATCAGTAATTATCGCTGATGTGTGGCAATGGACACCTTTTATTTTTATTCTTTCATTGGCTGCACTACAGTCTCTTCCAAGATCTGCACTTGAAGCGGCAAAAATTGACGGTGCAACATCTTGGCAACAAATTATACATATAAAATTACCATTAATGATGCCAGTTTTGATAGTTACAGCACTATTAAGGTTGATTGATGCTTTTAAAGTGCTTGAGGTAATTTTAGTAATGACAGAAGGTGGACCTGGGCTTTCCACTGAAATTCTTGCTCTACGTATTTCACGCACTGCAACAGAATTTCGTGAACTTGGTGTTGCCGCAGCAATGTCCAATTACCTTTTAATACTACTGCTAATACTAACCGTTAGCATGTATGCAATAACTCGAATTCAAGAAAATCGTGCGGCTCGACTAGCACGCCAAATCCAGGAAGAGTATTAAAGCTGATGAATTATGAACGACAAAACCCAGCTTTTTACGCATTATTAATTACCCTAATATTTATGGCTGTGGGTCCAATTGTATTGATGCTTGCAAATTCATTTAAACTTGATGTTGATATAATTGGTGGAACATCTGGTTTGCTATTTCTTCCTACAATTCAGAATTACGAAACGGCGTTATGTGACGTTTTATGGTACGAGCTTGATCATTTAGATTTTTGTTCTTTAAAATTTGGTGGAGCATTTATAAATTCTATTATTATTGCTTTGATTTCAACATTACTCACATTGGTGATAGGTTGCATGGCAGCTTATGCTCTAGTTCGTTTTAAGTTCATGGGGCGAGATACTGCATCTTTGACTACATTAATGGTTAGAATGGTTCCTCCCGCAGTATTACTTGTGCCTGTCTTTGGGCTTTGGAATAATGAATTCTGCATCTCAAAAAATTCTTATTTTGGAGAAATAATTCGCGATGTTTTTGGTGGCCGTGGTGATGTTTGTTTGGCAGGAACACATTCAGGTATTATATTAATATATGTAGCAATGAACTTACCTTTCGTAATATGGATATTGCAAAGCTTTATAATTCAAGTTCCTCGATCATTAGAAGAAGCAGCTCGTGTTGATGGGGCAGGTCCTTTTCAAGTGTTTTTTCTTGTAGTTTTACCGTTGATAAAACCAGGATTAGCTGCTGCAGCAATTTTTACATTTAGAATAGCATGGAATGAGTACCTACTGGCATCAGCTTTATCGGATAGGGGAACGAAGACAGTTCCTATTTTGATTGTAAATAATATGTCAGAATTTAATATTGAATGGGGTGTTATAATGGCTACTGGAATGTTACTTGCAATCCCACCAATAATTTTTACATTATTTGCTTCACGTCAGATTATATCAGGTATGACAGCCGGAGCGGTAAAAGGTTAAGATTATGAAATCTTCCAGTATTCTTCTTTTGTGTACATTGAATACAAAATTAGAAGAAGCAGAATATCTCAGAACACAGATGACTGAACATAACATTGATGTTCGAATATTAGATGTGTCCATATTATCAGGCTCAAAAGTATTGAATGGTGCGCAAAAAATAAATGCAATGTCATTCACTAGTAACAAAGCAATACTCGAGGTGAAGGATGCCATAGACAGTGGAGTCAACGCTATTATTGGGTTGGGTGGAGGGACTGGTGGTGAAATAATCTTGCAGGTTATGAGGGCATTACCCATTACTTTCCCCAAGGTACTAGTCACAACATTACCATTTGATCCAAGAACAGCGGTGTCTGATACATCTATTATATTAGTACCAACATTGGCAGATATTTGTGGATTAAATGCAACTCTACGTGAAGTTTTAGATAATGCTGCGGCAATAACTGCTGGATTGTGTATGAAAAAAAATCTTGGAAATACTTTCAGTTCTGGATCTTCTATCGGTATTACAGCGCTTGGAGCTACAGAGTCTGCAATTGTTCCTCTTGTGGCCGCATTGCGTCAAAAGAATAAAGAAAGCACTGTATTTCATGCTAATGGATATGGTGGAGCTGCATTTGCGCGTTTTGCTGAACGAAATGCATTTCACACAATAATTGACTTAACTCCTCATGAACTTACACGCCTTCATATTGCAGGTGCACATGCGCCTATGCCAACAAGATTTAGTGTTTCTATGGATTTGCCAAGAATTGTTTTACCTGGGGGATTAAATTTTATTGGTCTAGGTGAAAAATTATTAATTCCAGAAAAATATCTTAAACGTGATCACTATGAACATTCTGGATTTTTTACTCATGTAAAAGTTTCTGAAACTGAGATGATTATTGTTGCAGAGGCACTTTGTGATAGTTTGAATTCAACAAAAGGTCCAACAAAATTGATCGTTCCAATGGGTGGTTTTTCTCATCAGGACATATCTGGTGGGGCTATTGAAGATGAAAACCTAAGAAATATTTTCCTTCAGACTGTTAAACAAAATTTAAAAAGTCACATCAAGCTCGAAACCCATGATGTTCATATAAGCGATCCTGGAATAACAGTTTCAATATTAAATACACTCGAAGATTACTCATCAACTAATAAGGAATATTGATGTCTGAAATTTATGAAAAAAAAGAAGAATTGATTGCTACCGCCAAAAGGTGCTTTGATTTACGTTTGCAAACTAATGCAGGAGGAAATCTATCTGTCCGCCTAGAAAAGCAAGACGCTATAATCATCAAGCCATCTGGGATAGGTTTTAACGAATGTACCCATGATAATCTGCAGATTGTTAATTTAGATGGATCAATAGAAAAATCAGCTCACAAGCCATCCAAAGATCTTGGATTCCACCTAGATTTATATCGTATTAGAGATGATATAGGTGCCATTGTTCACTGCCATAGTCCTTGGGCAACAGGCTATGCCAGCGCAGGTATTGAAATACCTTGCCTTACTGTTCAAACGATTGAAAAAATTGGCAACATGCCTCTAATTCCACTCTCATCTCAGGGTGGCCCACAAACGGCTAAAGATATTAGCCCAGTTTTCAGAAATAAAAAGATACACGCAGCTGTTTTAGCGAACCATGGTACCATTGGCGTTGGAGAAAATTTAATGAAAGCACAGTATTTAGCAGAAATTATCGAGGAAACAGCACATATTGCATATGTTAGAGATACTTTGATGGCAGCTCATGGAAAAACTTTGGTTGAGCTGCCCAAATATGGAACAGCTATTGAGGCTAATTCAATATAAACAGAAAAAATTAGGCAGATAATTTCTTAAATTTAGATAAATTAAATTTTATATAAGACATAAAATTTTCTCACATTATCAATTTTTTTTAATTATCTTGCTGATTTTATGAGTTTAGAAATTATCTGAAGCTTATCGTTCATTTCAATGGTAGTACCTTTGCTCTCAATATTCAATCTGACTAGCGGCTCCGTATTTGATTTGCGAAGATTAAAGCGCCATTCATCAAATGACAGACTGAAACCGTCCATTTCATCAAGGATTTTTGCTTTTGAGTGAAAAGCTTCTAGCACAGAATTTATTGATGTATCAGCGTTATTTACAGTAAAATTAATTTCTCCAGAACTTGGAAATGCTGAAACGCGATCTTTGACCAAACTACCAAGAGATTGACCTGTGAGGGAAATCAGCTCTGCAATTAATAGCCATGGAATCATTCCACTGTCACAATAAGCAAAATCACGAAAATAATGATGTGCAGACATCTCACCACCATAAATTGCTTCGTGTTTGCGCATAGTTTGCTTTATGAACGCATGACCCGTTTTCGATTGTTCTGCTTTGCCGCCTTTTTGGGACACAATATCTTGAGTGTTCCAAATAACTCTTGGATCATGAACAATTGTCGATCCAGGTTCTTTTTCCAAGAATATTGATGCAAACAAACCAACTAAATATTCACCTGGAATAAATTCACCTTTTTCATCAAAGAAAAAACAGCGATCAAAATCTCCATCAAAGGCAACGCCAAAATCAGCACCAATTTTTTTTACAATATCAGCTGTCTTATGGTGATTTTCAGGGAGAAGAGGATTAGGAATGCCGTTTGGGAAAGTGCTATCTGGAGTGTGATCTACACGAACAAATTCTATTTGTGTATTATTATTGTTAAGGCGCTTCTCAATGGCATCAAAAGTTGGACCCGCAGCTCCATTTCCAGAATTCACAACAATTTTTAATGGTTTGAAAGCATTAATATCAACAAAGCTTAAAGTTTTGGAAACATATGCAGCCCTTGCTTCATTAGAATAATCTAAAGAAGATCCTTTTTTCTTTACACGCGCCCAATTTTGGGATTCCGCTAAACTTTTTATAACTAAGAAGTCTTCATCGTCGTCTAAAGGTTTGGATCCAGATTTTACAATTTTCATTCCATTATAGTTTATTGGGTTATGTGAAGCGGTCACTACAATACCTGCGCAAGAAGAAAAATTGCTCACAGCCCAATACATTTCCTCAGTTCCAGAAAGGCCTATATCTATCAAATCTGATCCTGCATCCATTATCCCCAAACCAACAGCTCTTGAGAAAGCNNGGACTTGTTTCTCTTGCATCAAAAGCAACCACTATGGATTTGGCATTAAAATGTTGAGCAACAGAACGCCCAATGCGATAGGCAATTGCTTCGTCAATATTAATATTGATTTCACCACGGATATCATATGCTTTGAAGCAAGTTAGTTCTTTTTGCATTTATAATTTCATTCCTAATTAATTGTAGGTCATTGATAGTCACTATCTAACAATTTGTTATAATTTTACCTTTCAATCTTACAGTCGTCTAGAAGAAAACTAATTTAGTAACATTAAAAATGACCATACATTAAATTATACTTTTCAAGGGAAGTTTTGATGTTTTTAAGAAAAATTTGTTAAGGTGATTTATGAAATACGATTCGGAAATTGATCAAGAAACATGGGCTTTCATTAAGAAAACGCAAAGCTTTTACAGTAAAGAACTGTTGTCATATTCTATCGAACAACAGAGATCCGAATATAACCAAATGTGCCACGCCTTTGATAATCATAAGCCATATGAATTAAGCATCAAATCAGAAAAATGGGATACAATTCCTGTAAGAATATACGAACCTGAAGCTCCAATTGGTACTCTTATATATTATCATGGGGGTGGTTTTGTTGTTGGAAATTTAGAAAGCCATCATGAAGTTTGTGCTGAACTAACAGAAAAATCCCAATTGCGTGTTGTTTCAGTAGCATATCGTCTTGCACCAGAACACAAACATCCAGCTCAATTTAATGATGCATTTCGCGCAGTACAAATTGCAGCAAAAACTTTTCCAGAACCATTAATCGTAGCTGGAGATAGTGCAGGTGGTAACCTTGCGGCAAGCGTCTCTCATAATGCTCGATCAACGAATATAAATTTATCAGGTCAAGTTTTAATATACCCATCTTTAGGGACAGATATGAACACAAGTTCGTTTATAACTCATGCAAATGCACCTCTGCTGACGACCAAGGATTTGTTGTATTATAAAAAGGTTAGATGTGAAAATCATGTGCCTGAAGATGATCCAACTTTTGCACCATTAAATGATAAGGACTTTTCAAATTTACCTCCTACTGTAGTTTTCACAGCATCATGTGATCCATTAGTTGATGATGGTGAAAAGTATTGTGCGAAAATTATAGATGCAGGTGGAGCAGCTGAATGGATTAATGAAGT
>ENA-UZWT01004441-UZWT01004441.1-metagenome-genome-assembly--contig:-Day-1-50m-contig-4441_pt1 | contig 16008 bp, 3 predicted proteins | sample MGYA00260338_ERZ794898 | MGnify/ENA metagenome assembly ERZ794898 | reverse complement strand
TCTGTGAGAGATGAAAGTCTTCACGTTGAAGGCATGAGTCAATTGTTCCGTACTTATATTCAAGAAAATCCAGAATTATGGAACGACGATCTAAAGTATGAAATATATTGTGCGGCAGAGCGTTCTGTAGAGCTAGAGGATGCTTTTATTGACTTGTGTTTTGAAGGTGCTGATGTACCTGACCTTGCGCCAGAAGATGTAAAGCTGTATATTCGATACATCGCAGATCGAAGACTATTAGGGCTAGGTTTGAAAAAGATTTTCGGTAGCGATAAAAATCCTTTAGATTGGCTAGACTATATGTTAAANNTTTTTTGAAAACAGAGCCACCGAGTACTCAAAAGCGAGTACAACCGGAAATTGGCAAGATATATTTAAATAGGAAACTACAATGATAGAAGATAAAACAATTACCATGAACGGTAAAGACTATGATATCGATCAGGTATCAGAAAAAGCAAGGTACTTAGTATCACAAATAAAAGATCTGCAAACACAAGCAACACAGCTACGTGGCAGACTAGACCAAGTTGATGTATGTAGTCGAGGTTTTACACAACTATTAGAGACGGAGTTAGAAAACCCAGAACAAGCTGATAGTTAATAAAAAGGGGGCGCAAGCCCCCTTTTTATTTAATCATAATTAACATTTACTGCTGTGAATGATGTATTAGTAGTAGAATAATTGCCTGCAAACGGATGCCATTCAATAGGATGATTATCGGCATCGATAATACTACCAAAACATTCTAAAGCATCAGTTCCGCCACCTGAATCATTAACAATAATATCAATTCTACTAACTTTCCAAGCATCTGCCGAAGCATCCTTGCCAGGTATAACAATATCAAGATCTACAACAGCTTCTTTTCTACCGGACATCCATGACTGACTATCAGTCAACGTACCGTTTACATAGGCATATATGTTATCATCAACCCTGTGTAATTTTAATTTCTTTGTTGAGTCGTAAGCACTATGGTTTTTAACATACATTGTGTACATTACTGTATTATCAGCACTTCTCCAGAAAGTATTCACCCCATGCCATATTGCACCACTACTATAAAGATGCGTATTATGAACAAGTTGCCCACTCATAACCTGAGCAGGGGTTGTAAGGTTACGGGCTTTTACAGTTCTGACATAAAAGAAAGGAGCAGACGAAACGGAAGTTACTTTATGCCCTTCAAAGCTTTTTATGCCAGCCTTTTCTAGCACAATTTGGTTTTCGCCACCCCTCATCGTAAGCTCACCGTCCAGGATAAGTTTCCCAGGAAGACTAGTCTGTCCATATTGATTATTAATGTAAGCGGTCTTCCTTCCAGCCCACCCTGCTTCTGTGGGTGGATACGCCAGTTCCTGCCAGTTATTGCGGTGGCTGTTAATTTCTAGACCTCCTTCTGCGGTTATGTATACTTTTTCTTGGTTCTGCCCAGTTGCATATGCACCCGAATTACCTGCATTTAGTCGAAGCCCTAACCCCCCGAAACTATCAACCCTAGAAGTCAGAAGGTAGGCTCCTTGGTAAAGTCCTATATTTCCGTAAACGGCTCCGCCTGTCTTAGGTAAGAAATCCTCAAAAGTTTTTCCCTCTTTCACAGTTGGAGGACTTGCATTTAAATCAATTGAATATGACCCTCCAGGAGTGCCGGACCCCGAATAGGTGGTAACTGTAAAGTTTCTAGCATTGTCTAGTCCGCCGAAATCTGTCTGAGTGGCATTGTAGCTTCCATAGCCAAAGTCAGCGACTTGCTCTTCGTCGTACCAGTTAGCAGTGGTAGGGTCATAGGTTCTTGTCCATAATTCTATACCTTTCGTCCCAGTTGTGTTCATATTTACACGATAATAATACGTGCCCGCCGCCTGATTCTGTACTGTGTAAGTTTCATTAAAACAACCTTGCTCATCCATAGCTCCATAACCCCGACGAACTTCTGATCTATATGAAAGTCCATGAGACCTAGCCTGATACTCTTCTGCATCAATCCAGTATTCATTGGAGGCTAAAGCAGGCTGTGATCCGGCTTGTTTTTGCCCATAGTAATTCTTATAATCCACCATACTCCAGGTACTTCCATTTGTAGACCTTTCAAGTTTTATACGTATTCTCGGACATATAGAATTTAAAGCCTGAGCTTCAGTATATCCATTTCCATTGCCATCATCTTTATCTAAACCATATACTCTAAAATATCCTGGATGTACTTTCCAATTTATTTGTATATTCTGAGTTTTAGTAAGTACAAGCTTGAATCCTGTATTTGGATTGCGGTCAGTATATGTAACTGCATCAGCACCGGCTTTTAACAGATCAGTAATCTGGGCATTAATAGCGGGCCCAAGGAGGTTGTCAGAGTCAAGAACTACGTTATTGTTTGCATCTTTTAGCTCAAACTCCCGCATAAATACCTTTCCATCTGAATCTACTCCAAAGGGAGGGTTGTCAGATTTTTTAAGACCTACACCACCAGCGGGTACTTCAATACCGGCATATAATAAAAACTCGTCGGCCGCTCTCGAAGATAAAGAAATCTGTTGTGCAGGATTAGCGGCAAGGTTAGATCCTATAGTTAGTAGAGGTTGTGATGCTGTCTCAGATACAAGAGAATCTCCACCAACCGTAAATCCGCCGATATGTCCAAATTCAGCTCTAAACGCTCCATTTTGTTGCACTCTGAAAGGAGCATTCGCTCTTTCGCCAAACTCAGAACCTGCAAAGATTCGTATATCTGTTTCTGCAGAGTTTCCTACAGTACCTATAGTACCGTCTGCTGCTGTCCCTGTAATACCTGCTTTATTGGTTCCTTCACCTGCTATAACCGCACTACCAGCTTTGATTACATCGCCATCAATTTGAGATTGGCCAACACCACCAATATTTGGAGATACATCAGCAGTGCTAATGGGCGTGATTAGAGTAGCAGGATTAGTAAGGTTTCCAAAACCTACGCTTTCTTTAGGAACAGTTCTAATACTAGTAAGAGGTTTAAATGATACTTTTGATATTTGTCTATTCACAGTATAGAAAGACGTATCCATATGTAAAAGAGAGGTGATAGTTGTATCTTCAATAGAAGTAATTAAACCTCCGTTATGGTAAAACTTAACGTTTACTCCATCATAAGTTACCCCAAACGTATCTGCTGCAGCATAAGTGCCCCAACTGTGAACAGCATTACCCGCCGTAGGGCCAGTAGGACCATATCTGGTGCTTCCATTTTTGCGAATTTCAATACTACCACTCGCATTATAGATGGCATAGTCAATACTATCATAACTAGTATTGTTAGCAGGATCAGTATTTAGACCCACAAAGTATGAACCACTACCAGAATCTACTTGATACATTACTGCACAAGCTTCGTAACCTTCTTTTGAATAGGCATGAGTATTCCATCCTGCCGTGCCTGAACCTGATTTTATTGTATTACCTTCAACTGTAATTGTTTTCGAATTAGAACCACTGTTGGCAGCAGTAAGAATAGTCAAAGTGTCGGCACCTAGCCCCTCTGCAGTTACCTGACCGCCACCGGCACCTGACATTGTACCATCGGCATTTAAAACAATCTGGTTATTTTTAATGGCATTAGGAGCATTTGTAAGGTCTGCTTTTACCTGTGCATCATTAGTTACTTGATCTAGTCCTACGTTTGCTTTTGGTATGCTTTGTACATCGGTAATCGCTGCAAAACCTACTTTTGAGAGACTTTTGTTTGGTCGAGCAAAAGAGCTATCAAAATGCAAATTGCTGCTTAGAGCTACTGCTACTGTTCTTTCTAGTACTGCATTTTTGAAGTATTTAACGTTTATACCGTCATATGTTACTGTAAACTTATCTCCTGCGCTATAACTACCAAAATCTCCTTTGTCACTATCACTTTCATAAATTTTTAAAGTGCCGTCATTACGAAGATACCAAGCATAGTCGAGACTACTATAACTAGAGTTAGTAGTAGGATCACTATTTAAACCTGCCATGATAAAGGCATCTTCCTGGTCAACAACAAAAGTAGCACTTGCTGCTGGGTACCCGTCTTTAGAAAATACATGAGTATTCCAACTATCTGTAATATTTGCTACTTCTTCAACTCTTATATTATCAAAGTAACCTCTCCAAGCGCCAATTCCATAAAGCTGAAATTCTATTGTAGCTGTGTGTCCTGCTTGTATAACAATATCCTGACTACCTGAGCCAGATATACTAGTTGCATGAGAGCTGTTACCATTGCCCGACCAGTTACTATAAACATTTGAAGTGACTGTTCCGCCTGTATGCACAACATCATAGCGAATTCTATAGTACTTGCCCGATACAATATCTATATCTTGTTTTATTTGACTATTTGAGGTGCCGGCCACTCTCTTCACTACTCCTGAAGTATCCCAAACAAAATTACTTCCAAAAGTCCATCTATCCCTACCCTCTGTGAATTCCCCGTTAGAGATTAAATTACTTCCTATAATTTCGTAATCTGCACTTATCTTATTACCTTTTATAGTAACAGGTTTAACACTATTAGTAGATAAAAGTTGCAGGCTTTCAGCTCCTAGACCTTCCGCAGTAACTGCACCTCCACCTGCATTATTAAGAGTGCCGTCAGTATTAAGAGAAATTTCTTTGTTTAAAACGGCATTTTCCGATCCTAGTAACTGCATAATTGTAGGTGCTGATCTATCCATACGATCTACACGAGGGTGTGCCCATCTTACTGTAGTTCCCGAATTTGTGCTAGAATAGAACAGGTAAGTTCTAAGTGCAAAAGTGGTTGCATTCGCATTAAAACGTATATCATTATCAGCTAGTACTCTTTCACCTGTAGAAACTTTATACAGTCCGCCCTTACCAGAGTTAATACTAGTATCTGAAGGATTAATGAAACCTACCCATAGATACCACTCATTTAAAGTTGGCAGATCAGTACTAGGGTCGGCATGTCCATACCAATATTTATTACTTGTACCACTAGTACCATCATATTCAAACATATCTAGGTTAGTAGGAGTATCATCGTAGTTGTAAGCACCAAAATAAATACTTCCGTCAAGATCACTCTGCTTTACAAACACACTAAATCTATAGGTTACATCGTCTTCAATAGGGAACCTTTGAGCATTACCATTATTAGAGAAACCTCCATCATTTGAAGATCCGTCAGTGCTTATAGATTTCCAAACTTTTGTATTAGTTCCAAAAGGCCCTGCTTCTAATACGATGGTGTTTTCATCTCCACCTACTCCATTTCTTGCCCAAATGCCTCTAGCAAAACCACTCCCCACAGCTCCAAGACTCCACTCTGAGTCATCTGCGCGTGGCAGTAGTGATTGCTGTGCTTGTACCTGTGCACCCTCTGCAGCACCAGATGTTACATCATCTGCAGCTACTCCATTAATAGGGCCAGTATGATCGCTTTCTAAAACATCTTTAGCATTAGTAATTAGACCAAACTGTACTTGTGAAATACTTTTATTTCGTAAATACCACGAGCTGTCAAAGTGGAATGGCCCCGTTTTTGTAGCAGCTATTGTTCTTAATAGACTACCATTCTTATAATATTTTGCATTTACGCCATCATAGGTTACTGATAACTTATCTCCTGCCGCGTAAGTTCCTTCTCCGTCACCAGTTGTAGCACCAGATTGACTTCCCCCATCTTTATACGCAAAGAGCTTCTGATTTCTCATGTACCATGCAAAATCTATATGGCGATAGTCTTCCGCCGTATTACTAGGACTAATATCTGTATTGGGAGTAGCATTGAGACCTATCATAGCATAATAGTCGACGCTATTATCAACTACCCAAGAGGCCTGAGCTGCATCATAGCCATCCGCAGAGTAAACTTGAGTTTCCCAACTGCTTTCAGTACCTTCGCCCTCTATCGCTACTTTGTTTCCTGTAATTGTAACAGTCTTTCCTCCAGAGCTTAGAAGTTTAAGATTCTCAGCACCTATACCTGCCGCACTTACTTGACCACTACCGGCACCTGTTAGACTACCATCAGCATTAATACTGATCTGATTGTTTTTAATACTGTCAGGTGCATTAGTACCGTCAGCTTTAACCTGAGCATCATTAGTTACATTTTCTAATCCAACATCAGCAGCTGTTGTATTAGAGTTTAAAGTGTTCGTTTCTGATAAAGCAGTACTATTTAATTGAACGTTTGTTCCGTCAATATCACTTATTGCAGTACCGTCTTGACTAAATGAGCCACTACTAAAAGTAACTACTCCCGAAAAGCTAGTGTGTATTCTAACAGTTCCATAAGTGACTGTGGCCGTTGTTTGGCCAGCCGCTGCTTCAATACCATGATAGGACATAGTATAGTAAGCATTTGTACTGCTAGACTGCATAGTATTAGGAGTATTTTTCCAGCAGTTTGTAGTACCGCCATTATTAATACCTGTACCCGTAACTAAGCCGCTGCTAAAGAGATAAGTAGTACCTGTAGGAGCAGAAGGAGCACTTCCTGTAGTATCTTCATAGTATAGATATCCTGAGACAGTTCTTAATCCGTCAGGACCTGTTTCACCTTGGTCAGCAGGTACAAGACTAACGTCGACTGAGCGAGTGTAAGTAGAACCTCCAGCTGCTCTAATATATGCCGTTAGTTTATATTTTGTAACTTGTGTTAAAGTAACTGGATCTATAGTAAAGTCTGCAATAGTAGCTCCTACACTGTTGGCACCTGAAATTCCTGGCTCTGTTAAAGTATCTCCTGATACTTTGGTAATATCTAGACTAAACGTACCTGGGTTTGCCTCAGGAGGAAAATCAGTAGTTTGAGTATTTTGATATAAAGATAACTCAGTAGTCCCTTCATAGACTTGTAAAACCCCTCCGCTACCTGTGAAAACAGCTGTACCACTAGTAGATACAGGCACTACATGGCTAGAGTTATCATAAGCGAGTAGTACAGGATCTTGACCAGCAGCACCATCTTCACCTACGAACTTAACATATGTTAAACCAGTAGGAACAGTACTAGGTGCTGAACTTGTCCACTCATAGAAGTTTACAAACTCTCTACTTCCCATCGTGAAACTAGCATTAGTGCCACTAGCGTCGTCTGCATAGATAGGTAGAACACCTTCGTTATCTCCATCTTCGCCTACAAACTTAGCATATGTTAAACCGCTAGGAACACTGCTAGGTGCAGAGGTTGTCCACTCATAGTAGTTTACAAACTCTTTTGTGCCTTGTGTAAAACTGGCATTAGTACCACTAGCATCGTCTGCATAAATTACTTTTACCCCTGCATTCGTACCATCGGTTATAGTAGCAGTGGATCCATCACTAAAGTTAAGTGTAACTTCTCCTGCTGTTGAATCATCCACTGCTACAGTTAAGGCATCAGGGCTAACACCATCAACTCTTTGAGATATAACGATAGGAGCTGACCAACTAGTTTCTGTGCCTGTACCACTAGAGGTAAACAATCTTTGAACCATATAAATTATATCATCACCGGCTGTTAAAGATCCCTGTGTAGTTGTCCATCCATTAATAACACCATCAGTAGGATCAGTGTAAGTTTGCTGTCCAGCATCTGCAGTAACTGCAGGAGGAAGACCTGTGGTCTGGTCTAGCGTAGGATTTTTAGCAAATAGATATACTCTTTTTTCATTAATTCCATCAACTCCATGATCTCCCTTAATCTGACCAACGTCATCCCATGAAGTGCCGTCCCAGATCCAGAGATTACCTGTATCTTGAGCAATTACAGCATCCCCAATACTTGCGGGACTTCCCTGAGTATTAAACGCCGCATTTAATATCGTTTGCGCTTGAGTAGTATAATTAGGAATAGATGCATTAAATGTAATTGAACCATCTGATGAAAAAGAAATTGCGTCGTCAATTAAAGTGCTTTCAGTATTTACAAAACCGCCCCAATCCTCAGTACCTGTGCCCGTAGGATGTTCGTATGTGGCACCCGAACCATTAGCACTACTAATACTTGCACCACCAAAACCTTGGCTAAAGTTAGGTTCGAGAGTGCTAGCTGTATCGGAAGAAGCGTTTAATACAAAACTACCAAGATTTACAGGCACATCTCTAGGAGACACATACATAAGTAAAGAAGTAAAAGTATTACTTCCTACAGTTTCGCTGGGAATAGTCACAGAATATGATTGCTCTGTAGGGCTTCCGATTAAAACATTGGGGGTATTATAAGAAGGCTCAGTATTTGGATAAGCTGCAGCTTCAAATCTAAACCTTACATTCGCTGTTGCAGCATTTGGAACACTACCTACGACAGTAAAGGAAGTACCATCTATACGTCTGGCGGCTACTACCGGTTCCTCCCAGGCATTTTGCTGAGGACTGCTTCCATCTGATGTAAATGTTCTTTGTGACATATAGATAACATCGTTATTATTGTCAAGAGCTTGTTGGCTAGTACTCCATCCATTTTCTAGTCCCGTAAGAGGTAGTAAAAAAGTTTGATCTGACGCATCCTTACCTGTGTCAAAACCTACTTGACCGTCTCCGTCATTCTTTGAGAAGATAAATACAGTTTTTTGGTCTACAGCATCAGTTGCATCTTTTACACCGAATACTGTAAATGTATCAGTTGCGAGAACATCTTGACTAGATCCTTCTCTTAGTTTAACTGTTATTATTTGAGGAAGACTGGAGTATGCAGCAGGGGGTGTATAGTCAAAAGTAGCAGTTGTACTGGAAGCCTGTGTAGGTGATCCATTCACTAAAAATTGATATTTGGGAACACCTGTTGTATTGAAGGGTTCTGCTGTAATTTGAAAAAGGGCGCTCGGATCGGGAGTAGCCCCTGTAGAGTCATAAGTAATTACTTGCTCTGGAGCAGTTAATTTTACTGTTCTTGCATTTATACCATCAAGAGATTTACTTAGTACAATTCTGCTTGTTGCTATAGTTTCTCCATCAGCATTATCTATAATAGTTACGTCAAAACTACACTGAGTAACTGTAGTTCCTCCAGTCAAGAAACTTCCGGCACTAGTGCTTATTGAAATTGCACCTGTTGTAGAATCTATATTACTTATCTCACTAATAACAACAGCGCCCTGAGGTGTTATATTTGTAATTGTGCCATATCGATAGCTATTATCGTCATATGTAGAAGTGCCATCGTAAGAATATGCAGTTCCACCCTTTTTAACGGTAAAAGTTGTAGAGAAAGATCCTGGGCCATCAATAGTCCCAAACTCAGTTGCTTGAAAGTTATAGTTAGGAGTACTAGGAATTACAGTATAGGCATCTTCTACAGTTCTTAAACCAATAAAAGTAAATTCATCTTCTGCAGTAAGAGTGGTTCCGTCTGCTAGCGTATCTGTCAGCTCTACCTTAATAATTTCTGGCATGTCACTAACATTACTTGGCGCAGTATAATCAAAACTGGGATCAGTTTCGCCCACTATTTCTACCCCGTCTTTATACCATTTGAAGCTTTCAGTGCCTGCAACATTACCGCGGGTAGTACCCATTGTCGTACTGGTAGCATTTCCAAACTGTATGCCATCCCCTGCATTATTATAAACAAAAGCCGAAGTTACTCCTGGAGATAGTTTTATTGTTCGTACAGCAAAAGCAGCTTGGCCTATACCCTCTACACCTACGTGAGTACCACTTTCCGGGGCGGCAGGTTCGAAGTTAGAAGGCACATTTCTAAAGTCAGTACCCTTTAAATTTAGTTTACTAGTTTTTACCTGATAACGAATCCAGTAATATCTAGTTTTATTTCCTTGCCCGTCTGTTACTAAATCGCTAAAGGTATTAGTGCTAGAAGTGCCTATCAAGGATACAGGATCTGTACTATTTTCAAAATCGTTTACTGTACTGCTATAAATTTCTGTTATATGGGTTGCACTAGAAAAAGTACCTGAATTACTCCAAGATAGTAAAATTTCTCCTTGTTTGTTTTGAGTACAAGTTAAACTAGTAGGACGGGAGATTGTTGGTAGAGATAAAGGCGCTTGAGCAGATTCTGGAGTTTCTAAAATTCCATAGCTTCCGGAAGCACCTGCACCTTCTTGAGCTACTTCATAAGCCTCATCATTGTGTTCAGACGCTGTAACGTCGACGGTTCCATCCTTTTTCAAATTTAGATTTGTAATCCTAAATTCTTTAGACGAATAACCAAAACGAGGATATGTAATTTCAACAATACTGCCAGCGTTTAAAAGCAGGCCTCTAGGAGCCATAGTAAATTGTATTGTAAGTCCAAACCTAGATTCATCTAACCGTTGTTTAATATTGAATCTAGCATTATAATAGTTTGTTATTCCTGGTAAACTAAAAGTGGCTTTTTTCTGTATTCCTTTGTCTTCTTTTAAGTATTTAGAATTAAAAAACGAAACAGATCGGGCACTAAACTTGCTTTGGGGATCTAAAATAGAAGTAGTTACATAGTTTTTACTGCTTTTAACACCGTTATCGGTTAATTTAATTGTACCTATAATATCTTCGTTGGATATTTTTTCGACGTTATCTACAAAACCTTTCTTGCTTTTTATATGTAAACTATACTTTCCTGCTGAGTAGTTTAACATACCATTAAACTGAAGTAGCATACCATTAATATTTTCAAATATAGGCAATGTTGTATCTACAACCTGGTTCATCTGATGTCTAGTAACATTTCTTTGAGAGGTGTCGTCCCACCCTACATACTTCCAATATTTAACATCATCACAATCATATAAACTATATCCGGAAGCTGTAAAACCTCCTGTTATAGAACTGTGTTTTTTAACTAGGGGGTTACCATTAGCTGCCGAAGAAGAAAGATCAACATTTCTAGTAGTAGAATTTGCTCCAGTTTTTACTATAGTTAAAGAGTTTAATGCTCCTGATCCTGTAGGAGCATTAGAAACAATATTACCTGCTCCCATATAAAGATTACCGTTATACCAGTACGGCTCACCTGTTGTGTAGCTTCTATAGTTGTTCCACTTGGAGGCTATTTTACCTATAACATTTGTAAAAGTTACTTCTACTTTACCATTAACTGTTTTAGGCTCTTCTTTTACAGTACCTCTCCACTGAAGGGGTGACGTACTTGCAGGATATTGCCATTGATCGTCCTTAGTAAAAGTAGAACCGCTTGGAAATATCATTGTAACATCAGAGCGTGTATCACATTCACGTGCAGCTTTTTTAAAGTCTTCTATGTTAATATCTTTTTCAACGTCTAGGCCTTTACCATATCTTTTATTGGTCATGTAGTCTAGTAGTTGAATAGCAGGGTTAAGGCTTACTCTTTTATCGCCCAAACTTCCTATACTATAACTGTCTGCTCCTGAGGGTATATGAGCCCAGTCCCAAGGAGAGTCAACAAAAGCGATTCCTGTCGCTCCATCGTATTTTTTAATTGTTCTTGTTTGTACGTAAGGGCTACTACCTCCACGTTTTACAGTAATTTTTGCACCTACAAATATATCGTCAAACTGAGCACCTAAAGTTCTATCTAATTTAATAGCATTTTTAACATATATGTGTGTTAAACCTGGGTCAGTTTCAAAATTTGTAAGATTATCAAGAACATTATTACTGTAAGATGCATATACCCAAGAAGATGCAAGTAGAGAAGTAGCGGTATTTGAAGTATCAACACCTACTAGTGCATCTTCATCTTCAATAGCTGTTTCAAAATTAGAATCTATAGAAGAGAATGTAGCTTTAAGTCCGTATTGAGAAGCTGTATCTGACACTGTAAATGTACTACTTTTAAGAGTACTGTGGACTGATCCACTCTCTCTAGTAATATCCCATGTTTCCATATACCACTTACTATTATTACTATTTTTCATATAAAATGAAGTTATAGGATCCCCATCAGAGTCTATAAGAGTTGGTATATTTGAAAATCTGAACCGATAATCTCTAGCACCATCCGAGTCAAAGGAAGCCCATTTATCAATAATATCAACAGCATCTCCAATTTGATCATCATTTACAGTTTCATGTAGAGTCACAGAAGAACCTAAAGCAAATGAAGAATAACTAGCACTATTATAATAGCTAGACTCTTTGTAGCTACCATCATAGTTGTAAGATTCAGGGTCTCTACCTCTAACAACGTATTCTAGTTTAGGAATAGTAGTTGATCCTTCTCCGATTTGATATTTTCCTACAACATATGCGGTATCTAAAAGCCTGTGGCTAGGGCTCCAGTAGGATCCTCTAGTTGGGTCGTAATAATCATTTTGTACTTTAAAATTTTGCGCTACGGCTGTCGATACAAGAGTATCATTTGCTCTTTGGTTTTCTAACCCTTGGTGAAAGGTAAGATTTACAGGTGTAGGTTTTACTATTGTATGAGTTCCTTCATGTAGAAGTCCTGTTGCATCTTGTGTTTGTGCATTGTTAGCTCCTGTAGCAATATCTTCGTAAGTAACACCAAGAAAATAATCACTTCCACTGGGAATACCAGCAGCCTGACTTAGGCTAGGACCAAATAAGTCTACAGAGTACCCACCGCATCCGTACCCGTACTGTCCAGCTGGTTGACTACCCGCAGGAGAAGCATTATACTGAGCTAGAGTATCTCCTCTATCTGCCCTGCCTACACACTCTATTTCTACTTCATCTGCTTTATACCCAGTACCACTAGGGTTTCTAGTATTAAAATCCGATGAATCTAAGCATAGTGTAGGGATACCATCTATGTGAATATCTAAAATACCAGATATTTTTCCTTCACAAATAGCATCTAGTTTGTACACTTCTGCAGAGGTATCTTTATGCGTATCTACAAATACAGGAAAAGAATCAAGTTTACGTACTCCATAAACTACAGGAAGCATCTTTGCTTCAGGATTAAAAGAAAGGTTTACGTTTTTTTCTACATCTCTTGTTTTTGTTACTGTCTCAGTACTTTGAAAATTAAGATAGCCACTAGTAGGCTGTGATACCATGTACTCCTCTTCTATCATATAGGAAGCTATCTGGTTTACAGCTGTATTTGCGTGCATAAAGCCTAGATCGCCTGCGTATTCTGGTCTAATTACAGAATCTAAGTCGGGAGTCCCATCTAGTTTAAGAGACCTATGAGTTGAATCATCTGTTAGTCGGCCTTGAACACGAAGAAAGTCGCCCCAATGACTAGAAAGAGTCCATGTAATTTTTGACGCATCTAATCTCTCATCTAAAGATACGCCGCTAGTTATACCTTTAAAGTACAAATAAGGTTCTCCGATAATTGCACGAGTTTCGGGATTTATATGGGCTCTGTAAATTAAAACCTCTCTGTTAATATATCCGGTATAAGAATCAGAGTATTTATCTGCTAAAATGCTGACTATTTCTTCAGAAGCCTGACTTATAGTATATTCCTGAGGAATTGAAGTAGTAGTTATACTGTCTATAGTTGTGTAGACTATAGTTTTTCCGCCGTTTTTAAAAGATTCAATTCTAACGTGTTTATTGTGATTACCAAAACTGCTTGAAGTTTTTAGTAATAAAACTTTATCACCTTCTTGAAACCCTGCAGAACTAAGATCAATTTCTCCAGTTATTTCAGAAGATGTAAAAGTAAGAATAGAGTTTACAGAGGTACCGAGGCTGGCTGAGTCTACTACTAATGACATATTCGAGGCTTTTGCTTGAATATTTTCATTTACTGTACCTAGTTTTTGAAGTTTATTTGCTCTATACTTTTGTGGACCTAGGTCAGTTCCTCCATTATCTACTTCCCCGTCATTAAATAAAATATCATGTTGGGCATCTGTAAAATAAGAATAGCTAGTAGAAGATATATTTGCAACCCCTCCTTGTACAGAGGATGTAGTAGGTCTTTCAAACTTTACAAGATGTGCTACTATAAAAGGATCATAGTTTTCTAGAGAAGTTTTAAGGGTGCTGTTTAGAGTTTTTACTGTCATTAGGGTTGGGCCTCTTCAAGTTTCAGAGAGAAACTGTATAAATTATCTGTATTTAAGTTATATTCTTGAACATCGTTCTGCATTATAACACGAAATTTGGGATTATTAAAATTAATAGTAGCTGCAACTGAAACAGCTCGCTGAAGTGCGGGAATAAATTCTATTCGAAGTTGTCCAGTTGTTACAGCAGTACTGTTTGTATTATAAGACTCTGCTGTTTCTACTCGAACTATTTGATATACCTTTGTATGGTTTGTATCATTTATATCGTCTATAGTGAACAAGTCTCCGGGTTTTGCTGCTCCATCGGTGCTACTATCATAATTTTGCTCGTTTACTGTAAATTTTACAGCACCCGCTGCTGCAGATGCTGTAGTAATGAAGTCATTTGAAGGATTTCCTACGTAAGCCGCAAAAGAAGAATCTCTGGGTGCTTTATACTGAGGCAGTGATAAAAAGAAGGGTCTCATAGCTCCTCTTTTTTGAAGTAAAAAACTGTATACAGGATCAAACTCGTCTCGAGTCATAGGATTATAAGAAAGGGATATGTTCCACTTATGTCCTGATAGCTCTCTACTTATTAAGCGTCCAGAATTTGTACGAGTATTCATAATATTATGCTCGGATTCTAGTTTTACAGAAGCAAAGCCCGGCCCTTTTGTTCCGCCCGTTTGACCTCCGTCGTTTATACGATTATCCGGATCAGGTAAAGTGTGTTGATAATTTTGAAAGTTGGACATTAGTATGATTTCTCCTCAACTCTTTCTAAAAACATTTCTCCATGCTCATTTGCTGCTTCTCGTATCATTCCGATTATATTTCCTCTTTGTCTCATAAGTAAGTCTTCAACTCCAGTGGCGTCTACAGTACTTATTGAGAAGTTTACATTTGTAAGGCCTCCAGCTTGTTTACCTGAAGGTATAATTTCTCCTGGTACGTCAGGCATGAACACTTCTGGGCCTTGCTCTCCTACCACAAATCCCCCTGCGGCTCTGTTTTTGTATCCTGCAAATGCGGGTTTAAAGTCTGTCATACCTTGCCCAGTGCCAGAAGCCCCTCTCATATACGCTTGCTCTCCTCCCGCATTTTCTCCTTTTGCCAAGTCTACAGACGCTTGTCTAGAGCCTACTGATACGTTAGAAGGCATAGAAGCTCCGCTACCTCCTCCACCATTATAGGTTTGGCTATCAATCATGGATAGTTGTTTTGCACCCATTGCAATAATAAATGCAGACATAATACCGCCAATTATAGGGCCTCCCATTGCAAAAGCTTGCATAACTGCTTGAGCAGTTGCCATAATAGTCTGAGCTTTTTTCATTTTCTTTTCTTGCTCAAATGCTTTTTTCTTTTCTGATTCTTTCTTAGCTTCTAACCCTTTTAGTTTTTGAATACTTGCGGCACTAGCACCATCTCTAGATTTTTCTGCTGCTATCTCATTATCTATCTGACGCAGTTTGGCGTCACTTGATGCTTTCTGAATTTGGCTTAGAGAGTTAGCAATTGCCATGGCTGCTCCCAAACCCGCAGAGATTTTGTCTGCTGTAGTAGCTCCGTCAACGCTCATAGCCTCGAATGCTGTGGTAAATGCACTTTGCATATCAAGAGCACCTTGTATAACGCTTGACATTAGCTCACCTTCTGGGCCTATAGCTGCAAGATCTTGTGCAAATCCTGACATGCTTGCTTTAAGGGCTTCCCCTTTTGCTGCATCTATTTCCTCTTGCTTCCCTCCGGCTTCCGCAGCTTTTATTTTTCCTGCGCCTTCTAATCCTGCTGCAAACGTTTCACCCATTCCAGAATCTCTAGCACTAGAAGCTAACAAGTTATATTTAGCTTGAATAGCTTTGTATTCTTCCGCACGGGCAGCATTAAGTTTGAGCTGTACTTCTGTTTGTTTTTCTGTGTTGTCAACAGTTACTTCATTTAGTTCTTTGCTTAATATATCTGCTTTTTCTTTAGCTACTCTTACTGCTTCGATAGCAGTTGCTACTTTATTTATTCCTAGTGCTTCCGATTCGGAAAGCTGAGCCGCGTCTAAAGAATTTTGTTTTGCTCTCTTATTAATATCATCTAACGCTGCTGCTACGCTTTCTATATTTCTTTTACTATCAGGTCCGATACCGTATGCTGCTT
>ENA-UZWT01018631-UZWT01018631.1-metagenome-genome-assembly--contig:-Day-1-50m-contig-18631_pt1 | contig 16032 bp, 20 predicted proteins | sample MGYA00260338_ERZ794898 | MGnify/ENA metagenome assembly ERZ794898 | reverse complement strand
ATTTGTTTTCCGTTAAAAAACTCAAACGACTTCATATGTGCTGGAGAATCTACCAAAGCAATATAGTCCATTCCTTCGGTTTCTTCGCTTAATATCATTTTGTAGATTGGTAGCATAACTATAAGACTAAATTAAATTTGTATTTGTAGCTTAAACAGTAGCAATTCTTTCCACTTGGTTTCTTCTACTCTGCATTGCTTGAAGTTCACTCTCAACCAAAACCACTCTATTTGTAGGATTGAATCCGTTATTGTTGCTTGTTCCGTTGTTAACTCCTTGCGTTGTTGTAGTAGGCACTTGGTTAGGTCTTTGAATACTTGGAGCAGTTACGCCTGAACCACCTCCAGAACCAAGTATTTTTTTTGCTTGACCAGCTGCACTTAATACTGCCCCGACTTGACTTGCATAAAACAAAGGAAATGCAAATGCAGCTGCTGGACCAGTTGCTTTAGCAGATTTTTGAGCAATATTTAAACCATTAACAAACCCCATTGCAGTATCAATAGCAATTTGTGCTAAAGCGTTTGCCTTTTGTACTTTCTCGTTTTCATCAAACAAACTTGCTAATCCATTCAATATTCCAGCAGTAGCATCAACAGAAGCAAGTCTTACTTGTTGTTTAGCGTTTTCAGTTTCTTCGAGATTAGTTAATTCTTTTTTAGTCGCTTGTATGCTTTTTGCAACCTCGTTATCTCTCCTTTCGTCATCTTGTTGCTCAAAGAAATCAGCCATTTCATCCATTTCATTTTTGGATTCTTGCGCTATTTGTTTCTTAGCTTCGTTTAATTCCTTTGCTTGTTTTTTTAATAGTTCAATTTCTAATTGAGTTTCAATACCATACTTATCTCTTAAGTCTGCTAATTCTCTTTCGTGCTGAAGTTGTAGTTTTGCAAGTTTCTTAGCATCCTCATCCTCCATATTTTCAATAATAAGGTCTTGAAGTTCTTGCTCTAAATCAAGTTCTTTTTGCATCTTATCTCTAAGCATCTGCAATTCTTCCTCGTTTTGCTTTTGTAGTTCGGATTTCTTCTTTTCCCAGTTTGCTCTGCTTTTCTCTTGCTCTTTTAGAGTATAACCATCTCTTGTGTTTTGTAACTCTTGCAAACCTTTCTCAGCCTCTGCAATAGTTTTGTCTGATTCTTCTACAACCGATTCAGGGTCGAATAACATATCCGCAAGACCACCACTAAATCCTTCTTCAAGATTGGTAGCCTCTGAAAGTAATCCAACTTTCTCAAGTCCATAAGTAAGCGCATCAATAGCACCTAACAACATTGTGATAGGTAAAGAAAGGATACGAATTGTGTTTTGAGCAATTTTATTGTTTCGCTTAGACGCCTCAACTTGTGTTTTCCTTTGAAGTTTAGCATTTTCGATTGTTTGCCTTTGCTGGTCAAGTTGAATATCTAACTGCTGAAGTTTCATATCCAATATCTCTTGCTCACTTTTACCAGCTAACCTCAGCGTGTTTTCCGTTGCAGAAATGTTGTCGAGATTTGCTTGTGTTAACTCTTTTTCTTTCTCTAAATCTGCATTTCGTTTCTTCTGCTCACTTGACAANNGCAACAATTATAGCACCAACACCAGTAGCAAGTAAAGCTAATTTCAAACCTTTCATTGCTTTTGTTCCAGTACCTACTGCAATAGTATAAGCTTTTTGAAGTCCTATTGCAATCTTGGTCTTAGCATTGCTCAAGGTTTTGATAGCCAAAGATTCTTTTTCGGTTGCCATTCTCAACTGCTCAATAGATTGCAAAATCCCCATTGTAGATTGAAGTTTTACCATTGTTTCCATTAAAGCCTCATTCTCATCTCCTAACAACGCAGTTACACCAGTGAATGCTTGATAACCAGCAACAACACCTCCTCCAATTTGTAAAGCACCTTGTAAGTGTTGAGAATCCATTGCTAANNTCTCTGTCTAAGTCTGTTATTTGGTCTTTAAGTTGAGCAGCTCTTTTAAGTGCCTCTTGACCAACTGGACTTTCTCTACCAGCATTTAAAGCAATAGTTTTGTAAGATTCTATCGCTTGGCTCATCTCTCCAAAGGTTGCAGTAGTTGTGTCTAAAGTATCGTTAAGCATATTAAATTTCTGCTCAACATTCAAACTGCTTGAAGTGTTGTTTATCTCTTGGATTGCATCCTCTAACTTCTTAACCTCTTTTACCGATTGACCTGAATCAATCTCTAAATTTATCGCTACTACTTCCGCCATTTTATTTGTTTTTAACCTTTGTAAATTTTCTGTATTTCTTTAGTCGCTAAAAAACTAATTTTATACGCATCTGTTACCGATATTACAACCCAATTATTAAGTTTTGTTTTCCACTCAATAGAGTTGATATTTGATTTTTCAAAAACATTTATTAAGCTAATAAAATCAGAAAGAGCTTTCTCATTAAACCAATATTCGTTAGAATTAAAAGTAACAAAAACCCCATTTTTAAGAAGTAAATCTCTATTTATTTTAAATTCTATATTTTGATAGTTTTTAATTTCCTCAGCAGTTGCCGATTCTATCCAAGTGTCATTTTTAAAAATAGGGATAATTAAATTTTTGCTACAAACCTCATCTGTTAAATTCCAAGTACTAACAAGTGAACCATTGATAATATTGTTTTTGTTTTTTTCTAAAAAATCTAAGGTATAAGTACCTCCAAATAAATCATTTTCTAAAATTCTTGTTTTCATATGTTTTTTAATTTAATTAAGAAAAATGGTATCTCAAACTTGGCGTATACATAAATAAGTTAGTACCCGCTATAAGTCTAAACCCTATCTGAATAGTTGTTTCTGCTGAAAAAGTGTTAGCATTAATATTAAAGTTTGTTTTTCTAAATTGGTTATTTGCAGTTAATGAGAAAGTTTCATTTACCAAAACTTGTTTATTGGTTGCTCCAAACCTACTATTGTCATAATCGTAAGAGACCACCCATATTTCAACTTCTCCCCCACTTTGTATGTTTGAACAATGAAAATCAAGACCAGCCAAGCTATTAGCACCGTTTACAAAAAATCTGTTTATGTTCCAATAAAAATTTGGTTCTGCTCCAGTTCCAGCTTGAAAGGTAGGATATTTATACAAGGGGTTCATAGAGGTATTATGGACATACCAAGTATTTAAAGTTGTTAAACCGATAGTGTCAAAAGACTGGTAATGAGTAAGGCCACCACCACCACCACCACCAGAAGCGTTTATTGTAACTGCTCCAGTCCCTCCAGCTGGTGAAATTGTAACATTTGTTCCTGCCACAATAGATGTAACACCTAAATCTACATTTCCACTTCCTAAAATAGTTGTACCCCCAACGGTTTTAATATTCGTTCCACTTACTAAATTGTCTTGCTTATTATCTAAAGCGTTTTGTAAATCAGTTTGGTTTGACAAAGTACCCGTTATATCTCCCCATTGGTCGTTAGTATCGATAGCTAAATTCCCACTACCTAAAATTGTAGTTCCGTTAACAGTTTTAATATTATTGCCACTTATTAAATTGTCTTGCTTGTCATCTAACTCGTTTTGCAAATCAGTTTGGTTAGACAAAGTACCAGTTATGTCTCCCCATTGGTCTGTTGTATCAATAGGTAAATTTCCACTTCCTAAAATTGTATTTCCATTAATAGTTTTAATATTCGTTCCACTTATTAAATTGTCTTGCTTGTCGTTTAATTCAGTAGTTAAATCTATTGTTGTCGGATTGGTTGAAGTTCCTATAAACGTATGACCTAACGGTAGGTTTGGAACATCATTTGCTCTACCTATTGCCACAACTTCAATACTTCCGTTATTAGCGTTTGACCTTGCAACAAATCCCACGTTTTGAACCAAGTTCGGTTCTATTGGTTTTACATTTGTCAATCCTCCACCTACTGCGACATAAACCGTATCTCCTTCAGCAAATGCACTTGTATCAACATCCGTTAAAGTTCCAACTGCAATCATTTGACCAGTCGCACCACTTGAATAGTTCGCCATTGCTAAACCATAAGAAGGCATTTCAGCACTTGCAGAAGCATCAGCTTTTTCAACCGTAATAATTCCACTACCTACATTGTAACCGGTAATTCTTAATGGCTCTCCTTTCTCAACTGCTTCGTCATATCTTACATCTTGAACAACCCTATCAGCATCAGAAGAAGAAGAAGCATTTAGGTTTATAATTCCAGCATCAGTTCTTGTTTGCAGAATATTATCAATAAGGTTTAAAAATAATTCTCCTTCGTAAATGTCAGTAGTTAGCCAGCTTCCATCTGTATGGTCGTTTGTGCTTGGTATGGTTGCAGATGCTCCTTCAACATCCGAAACTTTAATAATCATTCTTTTAAATTCTTCCATTTTTCTATAATTGTAATAATTTTGGATTCTGTTTTAATGTGCTATTTTTCCCACCCCTTAAAATTGAAGTACCACCTCCAACACCTTTAGGAGAAGATACCAAGCCAGTAGACAAATAAGCTGGGCTTGATGTTACAACTACTGGATTTGCTGAGCTAATATCGGTTGTTTCTAAGACCTTGTATAATTCAACCTTTGTAGTTTCGTAACCATTCGCATCATAATCGCTTATTAAGTTTTTCCTATACAAAACTCCGTTTATATTTACCAGAGTAGACATATCTCCTATCTTACTCTCATCTAAATCAAAGTAAGCAGTTAGTATTTTCCCGTCTACACTCGTTTGCTCAACTATTGAAATTCTATTGTACTTGCTAAATAAATTGTTGTTTCTATATTGGCTGTAAGTGTACATAACTGCCAAAGGCTTGCCGAAGTTTAAATCGAAATCAGGGTTAGCAATATTTCCGTAAGCGTGGTGTGCTTGTGGATAACTCGTGTATGGATTAAGACCACTTGAATCTAATAAACTCCAAGTTGAATAAGCCACCAATCCGTTATTAAAGAATATTCTTGGCTTTCCCTTGAAAGGCTCAAACACAATTCCGTCTTTGGATGCAGTCATTTTAGGCAGTACATAACTTCTGTCTATATCTTTAGGAATAGTTTGAGCAAAAGGTAACTGATATACTTTCTCCTCTGTGCTATATTCGTTCTCACTTTCGTAAGTGTAGTTACCATAATAACCTCCGTACTGCTCAAAGTAAAGGTTGTTAAAATAGTCTTTATCCTCTGCAAATTTAAACGAGTATTTCTTCGCTGAATCGTTTACACTTGGCTTAATATTTATCTCCTTTGAATAATCTAAAATACCACTCCAATCGTCTTCTCCTTGATAGTAATTTTGCAATGGCTCAATCTTTATAACTCCATCCTCATCAGGTTCGCTAACGTATAAATTAAACATATTGATAACGCCCTTAACAAACTCACTACACTTCAAGTCAGGAATAAACCTATTTAAAGTCATTGTATCACCTTCAACGTATAAGCTATTCTCAGCAGTTAAGTTAAGGTTAAAAGAATTGTTAAGGTCAAAGTCTAAATCTATTGTAAAAGGATTTGCATCAAAGAGTAAGCCAGTTACGTTAAAATCAACGTAAACCTCATCTCCAGCTTTTAAATTTAACTTCGTGTTTGTAGTTTGGTTGAAGAATGTACTTGATGAAAAGAACAACGGATTTGCTCTCGATATTACAACTCCATTCTTTATGATTCTCGTTTCTATTTTTAGGTTTCCAGTAGCACTTCCAACCGTTGCTGAATAGCCTACAATAGCATTATAATTCAATTCTAAATTGTAGTTTCCAGTCTTTTGAATTGTTATCTTGTTGAGCAGACTATCATATTGCAAGTAAGAATCATTGTTTAGTGATTCATTAAACATACTCAAGAAGTACCTTTTAAACACATTTACATCATATCTACCAGAAACACCATAGCCATTGTAAATATCTGTAAAGCTATTGTCAAAGTCATAATCCACTCTCCTATTACTTGCATCAGCTGGAGGCAACATTGTCTTTGCACCACCACCGAATCCCCAAGTCAAAGCCTTAAACATATCCTCATCGAAGAAGTCTGAATCTATTGTGTACCCTATATTTTCAAAGCACTTCTCAAATGATTCTTTAACGTAAACGTAAGGAACAAAGTTTTCAATTTTAATAGTTTGTAAACTCGTGTTATTATACCCAAAGTCTACAACTGGGTACCAATAGCCAAAACCATCAGGATTCGTTCCAGTGTAATTATTGGTAGGTGTTCCGTTCTTTACAACACTTGTGTCCCAAGAAAGCCTAACATTCTGCTCGTTAAGTATGTGGTCGTACTCTGACCAATCCAATTCGTTTACATTCAACTCACTCATTTGCTTTACAATGTTGATGAAATCAGCAAATAAAACAATCTCAAAAGAATAGTTGCCTTTGTTTACTTTTACATTCAGCAATCGAACCAGGCCATTAAATATCTCTATTCCGTTACGAATATACCTCGCTTTTACTTTTATGTTCGGATTGAAATCAAACCCCAAAGCATCACCCACATCAGTCAAAGACAAATTGTAAGCACTCGCAAAGATACGTTTATTGTTCTGTGTGCCTACTACCTCAATAGTTTTTGAAACACTCCTTTTTCTATTCTCTGGGTTCTTGAAATCGCCAATAGAATAACTAATAGGAAGTGAAATCTCAGTATCTAAGTCAACGATTTGGTTATCTATGTAAAGTATATTAGACATTGATTGAGTTATCTGATTCTAATTCTATTGTAACCACCTCTTGGAATACCATGTCTGTTTCTTGTATCTTCTTGTCAAAGCTTGTGTTGGTAACCTTGCATCTGTATAATTCTGCATCTTGCTCTAAGTACGCAATAGGACTTGTGTATAGTGATTGACTGAGCCAATTCTGAACAACCTGAAGCATCCAATCAGAAGTAACCTCTAACTCCTTACTAAATTGCTTCAAGTAGTCTATAACCGTTCCGTCTTTCAAGTCGTAATCATAAGCACCGGTAGAATCAAAAGAACCAAATTGCCTTTCATACCCAAACGATTCTATGTTCGTTTTCTCTCTTGTTAATAATCCAAAGGTAAAAGAATCAATACCACCTATCTCGTTGTTCCAGTGTATTCTTGACCTTGTAGAATATTGGCAACTTTCATCTAAATCAATTCTAAACACCTCGCTACTTCCAATTCCATTACTCACTTCAATGGTGTAATAAGTAGCATTTGTAAAATCAACAGAGTTTAATGTTTCAAGCGTTTTAATTCCACTCCATAAAGTCATTAAATTAAACCCCGAACCAACACCGGAAAGAACCACGTTGTCAACTAAAGTACCGTTTGACTGATAAGTATTAATTGTAAAATCTACTGCATTGCCATTCGTTAAAACAGATAAAAAGAATCTATCATCGTACTTAACCTTTGCAGTACCTCTTGGTTCTAAACTCAAGAATTTAACTCCTGAAGTAGTGTTAAGATAGTAGCCGGTGTGATCGTAGTTTACAAAATCTTTTTTGTTTAATCTCGCTTTCCAAAACAATACATCGTTGCTCGTTGCATCTGCGCCAGTTGTTCCGTTGTACTTTTCAATTATCTTTATTCTTATACTTGGTAATATCTGAGCAGTTTCTTGGTTGTTTATAGTAGCGTATCGTTGCGTTATGCTCGAAGCATCGAAGTGAGCCTTACTACCAAACTCAGGGAATACCTTGTGCCTTTCAACTACTGCAAAAGTTGTAGGGTTTGCAATAGATACCTCAATCAAATAATAAAAGTTTGGTTGTGTTGTTTGCGTAGAATCGAATACCCAAGTTACTGGGTTGTCGCTTGGTGTTACTACTTGTGGAGATTGTGTTATCGTTATTGCCATTATTCAAATATTTTTGTTACACCTTTCCCGAGCCTATCTGCTAATTCTTTGATTGCCTCATCGCTGAAACCTTCATCCATAAACGGTGTCTTTCTTATCCCTTTCTTCTTTACCGACCTTGCAAGTACATAAGCAAGTGAATCGTAACTCATCTCTGGTTCTCTTGGTGTTATTCCTCTAACTTGTATAAACTCTCTGAACGCTTGTTTCATATTAGAGCCTACTCCGAGATTCTTAAAACTATACTTTGCACCAAAGTTATTCGCAACTCCGTTAACTCCACTATTGATAAAATCCCAGTAATCCTCTGCAAGTACCTTGACAATCGTTGCGTCATCCGTTTCAATCTCTGCTCTTACTGATTGTTTTAATGCTCCAGTTCCTACTCTATCGTTCTGCTCTAATTCGTTCTGTGCTATCTCTATTCTCTCAGCTAACCAATTAGAAATAATTTGCTCTACTTCTGTGTTCGCCTCTGACCTTAAATTCTCCCTAAGCCTACCAGTTGAGTTGAGAAAATCATTGAGTGTAGCCATAATTTATAGACTGAATTTACCTTACTTTTGTAGCCTTTATCCTTTCTTTTTGGATATGCTCAACGAATTTCAACTTGTGATTAAAGGTAACAATGTTCATTTTAGTAATGCTTTCCCAATCCGTTTTAAATTCTTCAGCCATTGCGTGAATAACTTCCTCCCATTCAAAAGCCTTTTCTTCTTTTTTCTTTGTGTTAGGTTTTGCGTTAGGATGTAGGAAAGTTTGTACTGCTTTTGTTTGAGCAAAAAAAAACCAGTTAAATCCAAATACTCGCTTACTTTCATATTCTTTTTGAATACCTCTGCACGTTGTTTTAACGGATTCTTTATGTTTGAGTGTTCATCCAACTCTGCATAACTCATTCCTTTCTCAATGTACGCAAATGCTGGAAGCAATTCAGGCACTTTCTCGAAGTCTGCCTTTTCAGAATCTATAAACCAACCAGCTGGAAGCTTGAAGAAGTCATCGTTTAAAACATACTCTTTATCCTCGTAATTCAAATACAACTTTACCTCCTTTGGCTTGTATTGATTAAGCACTTCAATAACTTTTAAAAAGACTTTGTTAATGTCACTCACCTTTACTTGGCTAATATCTTTCTTGGTGTATAACTTAACCAGTTTAATTTTGTTCGTGATATTCCAATCTTCTTTAACCTCGTTTATAAAGTGATAGCAATCAATGTAGGTTAAATCTAAATCTTTGAGCCTTGTTTTAATCTTTAATTCCATTATCTGTATTTTCCGTTATACTTATCTCCTGAGCCTACTGCATAGAGCAAAGCATCCATAAGGTGGTCGTTGTCGCTCTTCTTGGGTTTGCCAGTCTTTTCGTCATAAACATAGTACCTAAGTTCGTTAATCAAATCCTTTGAATCCTTGTCTACATAGAATACATCTTTGTTTAAGGACTGAATTGCAAACGTCTTAATATCTTGCTTACTTCCACATTTTACTGCTTGTACTCCAGCAATCTGCAACTCTCTTATTGACTTTGGTTCTGCGTAATCACAATAAACTACTCCACCGTTATAACCTACTCTTTTAAACTCCTCAGCACCTTGTTGGTTAGTTAGATTAGTCTTATAAACAAATTGCTTTAAAACTTTCCTTCCATTCCAATTATAAATTCCCAGGACTGCAAACTTAGAAGTAGCAAAACCAAAATCACAACCATAATATAATAGCCTTGCATCTGATGGCATCTCGATTGTTTCCCAATTAGAAAATACACCACCTTGCAAACTTCCTATTTTCCCGAGCCCGTAAACATCCCACCAATTTTTCCAATAATCAGAATTCTTAGCTTTCTCTCTTGCTTTCTCAATCTCTTCAACTATTGATTCAGACAAAGCCTCGTTATCTTTGTACGTTAATATAATGAAGTCAGAATCAGGCTCAGGAACAACCTCTGTATGCGCCCAAAACTCAGCAGTTGGATTGTAATCAATATAAATGTTCCCGTCAGTTCTTATGGCTAACTGATTGTAAGTTTCAAAGTTAATATTGTTTGCCTCGTTTACATACAATACGTTTCTTCTTGCACCTCTAACCTTATGCTCTTGCTCAACGCTGAAAAACTCAATATAACTATTGTTTGCAAAAGTGTATCTGCTATCCGACCTATTCCAACTATCAGGGATAAATCTATTTGTTATTACCATTACTTTAATAAAGTCTTTCATTGCACCTCTCCTCAAGTGAGGATAAGACTGAGCAACAACACTAATCTCACTCAAAGGATTCTTTATAGCGTAGTCAATTAGAATAGGTATAATTCCAAAAGTCTTACCAGCAGAAGTACCACCTTGTATTACTTTCTTCCTTTTCTTTAGTGAAAGAATTTTTTTAATCGCAGTTGTTTTGACAAATTTACTTTCCATCATCATCTAAGAACAAAGGTTGCTCAGCAAATGTAACCTCTTGCTCAACTCTTTCAATGTAACCTCTTTTCTTTCCTTTTGTTTTTAAGTAAAATATCGTAGCACTTGTGTTTCCATCTCCAATCTGTTTGTGAAGTTGGCTCTCAGCAAAGTCTAAAGCTACGTTTTGAATATCATCTACTTTCTTAGTAAATTCTTTATCCTCTTTTAACCAGTGATAAAATTGAGTTCTTCCAATTCCAACTTTCTTACAAGCAGTTGTAACTACTCCGAGTGATTTTTCCAAAGCCTCAATTATTGCTTTTTTATGTTGTTCGGTTTTGTTCATTACTTAATAGCGTTTAGAAATTCATTTCTTGCACTTGAATCCTCTTTAAATACTCCGAGAAGTTTTGTTGTAGTAGTATGAGTATTGTGCTTTTTAACACCTCTCATTTCCATACACATATGCTTAGCAGTTATTTGTACTGCAACTCCTCTTGGTTCTAATTCTTTCCATAAAAATTCAGCTACTTGTATTGTTATTCTTTCTTGATTCTGCAATCTTCTTGAGTAAGTTTCAAGTGTTCTTGCCAATTTAGAAAGACCTACTATTCTTTTGTTTGGAATGTAAGCAATAGTGCCAGTTCCAAAGAACGGTGCAATATGATGTTCGCATAAAGAATGAAAAGGAATATTTGTTTGTACTATCATTTCGTCATAACCTTCTCCTTCAAAAGTTGTGCAATTCCATTTTGGTGGATTTAAAAATTCAGTAAAAAACTTAACAAATCTTTTTGGAGTTTCTTTTAAACCTTCTCTATTTACATCTTCACCAAAGTATTGAAGTAACCTTTTAACATTGTCTTCAACTGTTTCTTCGGAATCATCTTCTTTTATTTCCCAAGGGAACACAAGCCACTCATCTTGAAGCTCAATCCTTTTATCTATTAAAGCAATAAAAGTCTTTCCGTATTTTGAATATTTATCTCTTGTACTTCCTGAATCAATTAAATCGTCAATAATTACATCAGCTTCATCAATGTTGTCAACTGCATTTCCAGTCATACCAGCGACAATTTGACCTCCTCTTGGCACTCCATAATACTTCGTGTCTTTTGGTAATCCTTTTGTAGCTTCATTAAGTCTGTGGTAAACTTGTTCCCAAGTTATTTTCGTTTTTATCATACTCCAGTTTTTTTGTTCCATATTTCAATGTGTAATCTTGTTGTGAAATTTAAGTGGTTCTCTATTGCTAAATTAACAATTTTTAATTTGTTTTTGTTTAACAATTCTTGATTCTCTCCAGATGGCATAAGATAGACTTTTCTTTTATCTATTATTGGAAGATAGTGTTTTTTTATTTCAATCCATTCTTTTTCTGCATTCACTACAAATTTAAAAATAGTATTATATTGGTTGAGAATTTTTATTACTTCTGGCTTAAAAGTCATTTCTAAATCCATTCCACTATTTCTTAACTTTGGACTACAATTCCATAAACTAACTTCTTTCAAAAGAAAATCACTTGGTAAGATTGTTCCATTTGTTTCAACTTCAAAAAAAGGTTTGTCATTTATATTCTCTTTAATATAAGTTATAAATGATTCTAAGCCCTTTTGTTGCATCATTGGCTCTCCTCCAGTTAAAACTATATGAGCATCGTTTTTTATTGCTTCAATACAATCCTTTGGAAGTATTTCGTTAAATTCTTTTGATTGAGCTTTCATCCAAACTTCAATACTATCGCATCTCCATTCTGCTTCGTTATGTAAATCTCCATCAAATTGAGTTCCCATACCTCCACACATTAAATTGCATCCTCCTAATCTAACAAATACACTCGGTATTCCTACGGTTTTTCCTTCGCCTTGTATTGAATAAAAAACCTCACTAATTGCTAACTTCTTCATATATTACTTTACTTGTTTTTGTTTCTGAAAACTCTATTTTAACGATTGGCAACTTAGCTTCATTTTTAATTCTATTAAACAACCATATTGCCATATTCTCTGCACTGGTTTGAAAAGGAAGTTTTTTGTATTGCTCTCCAGCCATTTCAAAAACATCAATCAAACTATCATCTTCACTTAACAAAAAATAATGGTCGTATTCTTTAATGATTGGCTCAGCCAACTTGTCAATATCGCTGAATAGCATTGTAACTCCATTATTAATTTCATTAAAAGCAAAAGTACAAACAACATCATAGGTGTGTCCATGAGGTCTTCCACATTTTTCTCCAGCTTCAATATTTCTATGTCCAGCGTAAAAATGGTATTTTTTTTCTATTTTAATCATAATTTTTTAGTCTTGGCTTCCAGCGTATTTATTATAAATTTTTAAACTTTGCTCTGATGCAAAAGTTAATATTCCAGTTCTATTCATATCTTTTGGTAAATTAAAATCTAAAAATTTTTTATTTCTTACATCTAACCATTTATTTGTATTTAGTTTTATAATATCTTTTCTTATGTTATTTATGTGCCCTTTGCCTTTTATTGTTTCAACTTGTCCGTATCTTATTCCACTAATCCAACTACTACTATCACAAGTTGTGCAAAAAGACATTTTTTCTAAATTTGTTTTTTCTGTAAATCCTAATAAATGAATATCTATATCAGGTTTTTTATTTTTTATATAATTTGCCAACCTATATAAATATTCTTTCTTGTTTATCAATCTCAATTCAGGAACACTTAAAGCAATATAATCAGAGTATTCAATTAATCTATCTAATCCTTTTTGCCCATCTTCAATATGAAAAACATTTATAATTCTATTAGAAACTTTTTCTTTCATTTTCTTTCTATACTCCCAAGCCTTTTCAACACCCAAAACTTTTTGACAATCGACTTCAACCATTGTTCCATTATATTCCTCGTGCAATACATAATCAGTCAAATATTCATACCATTTATCCAAGTACGCTTCATCTTTTTTTCCTTTATGAGAGCCAAACATTAAAGTAAACAAACCGCTATCTAATATGTAATGATTAAAACTTGAAGACATTTTTGTAATTAATTTATCATTTTTGAATTTTCCAGTTTTTATTGCATTGTAAACCATTGGAAACGCAGTTCCTAAACCATAATTTGAACCTCCAGCAATAGCAGATATTCCTTGCGAAATTATTTCTGTTGTGGCAAAATGTACTTTTATATTTTTTTGGTTTTCTACTATCATATTTCAATTTTTGCCCCACCTTTTCCATCTTCAAACACTTCAACCCAAATCCCTCCATCTTCCATTATAAATTCTAAAAGTTTTTCGGCAATCATTTCACAACTCATATTTTCAAATTGACAAGGTGAACCATAAGTCTCAAATAAATAATCTTTCAAAAAATCTTGTTGAATAAAAATCTCTTTTTCTCTATTTAAAAAATTCACTTTATATCCAACTCTAATTTGAAATAAATGTCTATGATTATTTTCTAAAAACAACACTTGTTTTGGAGCATTCGGATAAAAATGATACCCTTCAACTTCAAAATCTAATATTACGGTTTTTTTCATCTTGCTTTTTATTAATTCTTTAATTGGAAAGTTCATTATAAATCTAATAAATTCCAAATAATACTCTCTTTTGTTCCCTCAAGCGAATTAAATTTTTCAATTATTGTTTCGTAATCTTCTTCAGAATATTGTAAAACAATTGTATTATTATTTGTTTCCTCTGATGGTTCTGAATTATCTTCCTCAAAAAAATCGTCTAAATTTATGTTTTCATCAGGTTGCCAAACATCTAACCCCCATTCATTCAACTGCTCATTATCCCATTCGTTAGCAAGTACATCCCAATCCCATTCTCCAAAGCCTACATTGTCCTTAATTATAAACTCAGCCTTTTGTTCTTCAGTCCAACCCTCTGCAACATCAATCCAAACTTCTTTTAATCCAGCTTCTTGACTTGCTCTTAACCTCATATTCCCTCCAAGAACCATATAATCCTCATCCACAACTATTGGTCGTTTCTCCAACATCTCTGGAAAAGAATTAATACTTGCAACAAGTTTCTTGAATTTGTCATCCTTAATCAATCTCGGATTGTTAGGGTTGTTTTTAACCTCTGATATTTTTACTTTCTTTTTCATAGTTTGCTTTTTATCCATTCGTTATCATTCTTATATCTGTTCGGTACTGGCTTATCAAACTTCTCAAAGTATTGCTCTTGTATAGTTTTATCTGTGGGTTCTTGAATGTTAAGATAATTCAATAGTATTTTGTAAGTATATGTGTCGCATGCTGAACAATTAATGTTCGCAGTTCTTCCAGTTATCTCGTAGTAACTTCCGTACAAAAAAGTACGTTCAGCAGAAGTCAAAGCAATGTTTAATCCTTGTTTCTTCTGTTCCAATTTCTCTTTAAAATCTATTAACTCCATAGTTTGTCTATTATTTTTGCAGATAAATAACCTATTGGTAAAAATACAAAATTCAAAGTAAATAAAGATACAAGTATAAAAGCCCACATAACAAGACAAAAGTAACAATCAAAAGGCTTAACGTGTTCCGTTGGAGAGTAACCCAAAAGTATCTTCAAATGAAAAAATACGTTTAAAGTGTCCTTCAGAAACATAATAGCTGATAGGCTAACTAACGAGATTAATATAGTATTCATAAATTATTCTTTTTGCTTGTTCAAGGTACACATCTAAATCTGCCCTTCTTAATTTCAATTTGCTACAAAGTGAGTTCTTGCTATTCTCAAACGAAAGGTAAATAATATCCTGATAAAATTTAAACTCCTCATCGTTTGTTTGTTTCTCCAGAAATAGCTTTAATGCTTCTTTGTAGTAGTTTGGTTCTTCTCTTTCGTCTGGAGTTGTTTCATCTAATTCAGTAAATCTGTTATCTTTTAACCAATCTAAATAAACTGATTTTAGCACCGTATAGAAGTAAGACTTATAATTTTCCACATTTTTAGGGTTTTGGATAATTATTTTTTCAATGGCAAGGCTAAAAATTTCTTCGTGTTCTTCTCCTCCTATGCTTTTGGCATAACTTCGGCACGTTTTACACTTATAAATTTGCTCAACCATCTACGCAAATATAGTGAATTTATTTTAAGTGTCTATTCCAATTCTGCTGAACCCTCTTAACGTGTATCAAATCAATCTCTAATTGCGTTAGTATTTGTTTCTCTTTTATCTCATCACATTCGCAAGGATTAAACTCTTTTGTAAAGTAATAAGTTGCCGATATAGACAACCCTATTAAGACTAAGTATGTTAGTAGTTTTTTCATTTTATGTTATTTTTAAGTTGCTCGTTCTCTCGTTTTAATCTGTCGAAGTTTTCAAGCTTGTAAATCGTTTCTTCCATCTGCTCGGTAAATTTAGCAAGTTTCAAAAGGTTGTTATTCTCCTCCTCTAAATAATTGATTATTCTTGTAGCGTCATTTAAAACTATCAAGTTGTCTTTGAATCTTTGTGAAATAGTTTGCCATTTCTCATTCGGTTTGCTATCGTCAATATCCTTTACAAAGTCGCTTATGTAAACTTCAAAGCTTTTTATTTGCCCTATCAGTAGTATTTTCTGAAATAGTCTATCCATCTTAAAAAGGAGTTTCGTTGTTAGTTTCAAAAGCATTTTGTACTTCTGCTAAATTTAAAGGTTTTTCTTGGATAAATCCGTTATCGTAAAAGAATTGTTTGTCGAATCCTGAATCTTCGTAGAATCTTTGGCTCGGTATATCGAAGTTCATTGTTACCATTCCAGTCATTCCAACGATTCTTGGCTTGGTTTTCTTAATGTGTATTTCGTACTCTATGCCTTCTCGCTCTTGCTTGTGTACTACGATTATATTCTTTCCGTTGTTGTTCCACTCAGAACCACCCATTAAATCGAA
>ENA-UZWT01002290-UZWT01002290.1-metagenome-genome-assembly--contig:-Day-1-50m-contig-2290_pt1 | contig 16108 bp, 12 predicted proteins | sample MGYA00260338_ERZ794898 | MGnify/ENA metagenome assembly ERZ794898 | reverse complement strand
GCAGCAATGGCTGATAAATTACTCTCGTAAATATCGCCACTTGATAAACTGTCTCCCGCCGCTTTTAACTCATCACCCGTAGCAAAAAACCCCACTTTCAGCTTTCTAAATGTATTAACTGTCCCAATACCTTGACTAGCAAGCGCAGAGACAATCGATGGCGTAATAGGTTGGTATTGCTTAAATAATATTTGTCCTCGGCGGATATCCTCGCCCAAGCGACGAATATTTTTGCCCGCAGCAATATCCTGTAACAGGACTATTTTATTATCGGCAACTTTTTGGGTATTTTCCTGAATAACCACAGTATCAGCCCAGTCGGGAACCACCGCGCCGGTCATAATTCGCAGGCACTGATTGCCACCAAGGGCATCACCTGAATAAGGCTTGCCCGCTCTTGATTCGCCACAAACCTGAAATTCAGAATGTGCTATAGCATCGCCGACATCACCGGCCATACAGAGCGCATAACCATCCATAGCCGAAACAGTTTGCCGAGGTACGTTTTGGGCTGCGCAAATATCCTCAGACAGATAAAAACCCAAACCGTTAGTCAACGATCTGGATTCAGATGCCAACCCAACCTCTGTAATCCAAGCCTCGCAGAGCTCCCTTAATTTTGACTGTGCCTGAGAAAAACTAATCATCTCAACTCAAAACCTACATCCATGTCACTTGATTAATTGTTATTACCTACTCTTCAAATATAAACCATAGAGCGCTGCAGCGAATGAATACATTCAAACAAAGATCACTTTGTAGCTAATAACCAAAAAATTAATGCATAGAAAATTTATCGATAGCAGATTGGTTAATTGGCTAGCTATGGACTATCTTCAAAATAAACAGGTGTAAATTATGGTCTTATCCAACCCCAAACCACTCAGCATTGCTGTGCTGACTATTTCAGATACTCGCAATGACAAAACCGATAGCTCGGGGCAGTTTCTAGCTGAAAGCTTGGTCACTGCTGGCCATCATTTGCATGAAAAGATAATTGCTAAAGATGATATCCCTCGCATTCAGACAGTTGTTAAAGACTGGATTAATGATCGTTCAGTGAATGCGATTATTACCACAGGCGGGACTGGCTTTTACTCGCGCGATGTCACCCCCGAGGCCATCAGCCCATTATTTGAAAAACCTATCGAAGGCTTTGGTGAATTATTTAGAGCGATTTCTTATCAAGAGATTGGCGCTTCAACTATCCAGTCCAGAGCCTTTGGCGGCATGGCTAATAATACCTGCATATTTTGTTTACCCGGCTCACAAAATGCCTGTAAAACCGGTTGGAATAAAATCATTGCTGAACAGTTAGATTCACGAACCAAGCCCTGCCATTTTGTAGATCACCTACTGTGCTCTGAATAATGCTGATTGACCCCTGGCTATTAAACAGTCTACTCATTGGCGTCTTTTTTGTATCAGCTTTACTTCACAGTAGCGTGGGTCTTGGCGGCGGATCATCCTATACCGCATGGATGGTTATCCTAGCCATGCCCTCGCTAATGATCCCATCCATTGCCCTCAGCCTGAATGTATTAGTCAGTAGTTTGGTGTGCATTCAATTTACCCGAAAAGGTCTAATGCCCTGGAAAATTCTCGGTTTAGTGCTTTTATTTTCAATGCCTGCGGCCTATGTAGGAGGCTCATTGCAAGTAACCGAGACAGTGATTCACAGCCTTCTTTTAGCCAGCCTAGTGTTTATCGTTTTTCGTCTTATGTACTTTAATCCGCACAACTATCAACAGAACAAAATCGCGACACCCGTTGCCTATATAAGCATCGCAGTCTTGGGTGCCGCACTGGGTTTTCTAGCGGGGCTAGTAGGAATCGGTGGTGGCATTTATCTAGTGCCGGCACTACTGCTACTTCATCTTGCCGGTATCAAACAGGCTGCAGCCTGTGGTGGCGGCTTTATTTTATGTAACTCAGTGGTTGGCCTATTAGCCAAATGGCAAACCCAGATAATACCCTTTACCTTCGAGGAGCTTGCACCCTATCTAGGCGCTGTCGCAATAGGCGGTATTTTGGGATCGCAGTTCTCAATCAGCCAAAAGAATCAGCGTATACTGCAAAGACTACTCTCATGGGTGGTGATAATTGCCTGTCTGTTATTGGCAAGAAGAATTTTCTGAGTGGGCTATGACTTCTTTGTACAGCAACCCAATATCTCAGGCACCTTAAATGGCGTTATTACCCTTAAAACACGCCATAAATAGAGCCAAGGGTTGGTGCTTCGGTACCAGGCCATTTTTTTCAATGCCTGAGCGGCGGTGTTATAACCAATAGCGCATAACTCATCATAACGCTCAGTATTATCTGAGATACTAAAGTCCCTTAAATCCATAGCGATTAAAATATTAGCGGCCTTAGTTTCTTCGTGAGTACGATGACTTAAGGCAATATCGAAGGCATTGCGCATCACATCAAGTACATTTTTGGGCTCTTCGTAGGCACCTACGCCGCCCAACTGGCTGGCAATAATTACCCCTGCACCCATGGCTTTAACTGCCTGCACCGGCACACTCTGAACAATACCACCATCAACTAGGGTTCGCCCGTTAAGCTGCATCGGGATATACACCCCCGGAATGGAGGCCGAGGCACAAACTGCGTCCGCTAGAGGCCCCTCGGTAAAGATAACTTCCTCACCGGTATTAATATCCGTGGCAACAATAGCAAGAGGAATGGGTGCATCTTCAATATTAACTTCACCCAGATGCTCGATGAGTATTTCTTTTAATGGATCCGCTGAAAAAAAACCCGTTTTGTTGAACTTAAAAGTAGTAATTTGAGTGAGTGTTAAACGTTTGGCAATTTCCGCAATCACATCAATACTAATATTAAAGGCAACCATTGATGCCACCATTGCGCCTACACTGGTGCCGGCAACATAGTCGAGCTTAACAGAGGCATCCTGTAATGCTCTTAAAACACCAATATGTGCGATACCCTTAGCGCCACCACTGCCCAACGCCAACCCGACTTTTGTATTGAATATGCTGTCAATTGCCATGCTTTGAGTGTAACTCTAAGATGGCATTGCGGCCATATGATTTGCAAATTTTTATTGGCTGAGAGTTGATAAAATTAAACCCCAACAGAGAATGCTGGGGTTTGTGTAATCATATAATTTGATAGTTTAATTAATTCATAACCAAATCAAACTAATTTTTGTTTTTTTCATCCTGAGAGTGACGAACTTTCAGGGCTTATAATGGCTTGGTTTAACGATATTTTCTTATTGCCTTTTATGGTAACCAAGAACATTGGTATCCAGTTCAAATATTAATCTTCTTTTGACCTGGCGCTGAAATTAATTGATAAAAAACTTCCAGTTCTTTTACTGGACGCGTAACACTGAGCATTTCGCCAATCGTCAACTCGTGACGATTTAGCTTCATACCACTGTATTTGAATCCTGCTGATTAAAAATTTAGTTCGAGTACAAAATTTAATAAAGATAACTACATATTTATTGCATATCTTTTTTTCTTGCTTCGGTCATTGATGATGAAATAATACCTGCTGGAATTGCAACTATGCCAAGACCAATAAATAATATAATTCCAGTAAAGACCCTCCCCCCGGCCGTAATGGGATATACATCGCCATAGCCAACAGTAGTCAATGTTGCAAGTGCCCACCAAAGGCTTTCAAATACAGAACTAAATTTATCGGGTTGCGCAGCATTTTCAAATTGATATATACCAAACCCTGCTACAATTAACATAATAATTGAAGCTAATAAGGCGATAATTAAGTCTTCCTTTGCAATTTTTAAAGCATTTACCATTCTATTAACCGACTGGCTATAACGCCCAAGTTTAAGAATTCTCAGTAATCTTAATAGCCTAAGAGTTCTTATTAAAACCATATCAAAACTCAGTAAAAAGAACGGCAATATCGCCAAAAGATCAACAAGTCCCCAGAATGATAGAACAAATGATAATTTTTTTTCTGCTATTAAAAATCGAATAGTGTATTCAGCACAAAAAATAATTATTAATACAAACTCAATATAAAAAAGCGTTTGTACTGTGTCTTTATTTAAATTTGGAAGCGTTTCCATTGAAAACACAACGATGGAGACTACTATTAGAAACTGAATTATCAGATCAAAAAAAACACCTGATCTTGTATCAGTTGTTTCAACTATATTTCTCAATTTATTAATGCGATTTTTCATTGATAGTTGCCGCTTAGCGCAAAATTTTATCTTTAAAATTGGCTACAAAATTTCTTTATTTCACCAATATCAATATAGGGTGCTTGCAATCTAATTAAGTCCTTACTGTCAATTTCTGATAACAAACAATCTCCCTTACCGAAAAGAGATTCAGCTCCTCTCTCGCCTAAAATAACTTCAGAATCTACTCTGGAAGAAACTCTGAAGGCAAGTCGACCGGACACGTTGGTTTTAATTAAACCCTTTATGATATCCGCCGTAGGACGCTGAGTGGCAAGAACAAGATGAATACCTGCAGCACGTGCTTTTTGAGCAAGTCGCCCAACGGAGTTTTCAATATCCTTGCCGCCCTCCATGATTAAATCACCAAGTTCATCAATGACAACAACGATGTAGGGCATTTTTAATTTTCTTCCCTCAGATATGTCCTGATATTCCTTTATATTTCGAACATTATTTTCCTTCAAAATTTTGTAGCGCTCATCCATTATTGAACAAAGCTGAGACAAACATTTAACGGCATCCTCGGTCTCGGAAATAACATCTGTTAAAAGATTTGGTAAAGCTTGGTAAATAGAAAACTCCACAGCCTTTGGATCTATCAAAACTAACTGAACCTCAGAGGCCTTTCGAATACTGATAATTGACATTATTAATACATTGAGCGCTACCGATTTACCTGAACCTGTAGAACCAGCAAGCATAATATGTGGAAAATTAGTTAGATCTCTTACAACTTTCTCTCCTAATGACGAAATACCAATACATACTGGAATATTAGATTTTGAAAAATTTTCTTTTGCATACGAAATCATAGCGCCAAAATACAATATTGATCTTGAGGCGCGAGGCACTTCAACACCAATACCATCATGAGATACAGAAGCTGCGGAATTTAAACGAAGAGATTCAGAGGAAAATCCTAACTTTACCCCAACATCAGGCAGTGATGATTGAATTTTTGACAGTTTGGTCCCACTTTTTACCTCTAAAAAATACGTCACAACCATAGGGCCAAAATTTTGTGAAATTACTTTAATACTTAATCCAAAATCTTTAAATGCTTGTTCAATTTTTTCGCTTATATCCTCTTCATTGCAAGAATCCTCATCAACAACATTGAAACACTTCAAATCAGGTAATTTGTATGACTTAAACCCCCCTCTTTTTAACATCGCAGTTTCTGGATGAAACGCTGCATTGAGCGAAATAGTAGGCGGCATGTTTTTTTCTATTGTTTTATTAGTGGAATCATTTTTATGAGATTCATTATCTTTCTGTACTTTTTTTCTGGCTGAACTACTTTTCGTTTTATTTTTTTGAGGGAAGTACTTATTTAATAAACGTTTTGTGTAATTAAGTTTGTATGCGTGATCAATGAAATACAGTGCTGAAAAAAGAGAAAGAAAAAAACTAATAAAACTACCCAAAAATCCAGAGATAAATAAAAAAATCTTATCTCCGATTATTCCACCCATAGAAAAAAATGAAAATGCTGAAGCAGTTGAAAGAGTGATGAGTGCGATGTTTGCGAATGTTGGAACAATCAATTTATAGGAAAAGTATTTTTTTAAGCAAAAAGTCGCCATCCAGAAAATAAGTATCAATGATGATAGATTTAAATAGTCATAGTAAAAATGAGATATTTTATTACCCATTTCTCCAAATATACTCTCTGATCCAGTAAAAAACTGAAACATCGTAATTACAGAAATTACTGTAAGAATCAAAACCCCATATCTATAAGTTAGCCTACGAATAATAATATCAAGAAACGGTATTCCCTTTGGTAACTTCAACATTTAGCCCTCTTATTTCTTTTAATTTAAATACATGCAGACTTTACTTTTTCAGAAACTAACTTTTCATTTATCATCGCGATATATAAATCTCCAAACTCAGTATGCTCCACAATTTTTGAGAAGGAAAAATCAAAATTATAAGCATGAGAAAGGTTTAATGAACGTGATTTACATGCCTTGGAAAGAACCTCTGTCATACTATCATTCAAGAAAAGTAGAAAATCTAATTCGCCCTCTAGTGAGTCACCCTTCGGAGGAATATAACCAACAAAGTAATTTTCTCTATAAATATTTACAAAGTGCCCTTTGGTAGAGATTTCATTCTTATTTTTCTTGATAATTGTGTCATATATATCATCAATGCTTGCATTACAGCCACCCACTGTCATGGCTGAAAATGCAAGCATTGCCATAAGTTTAAAAATCGACATCAACCTCATAATCACCTGACCATGAACCAGACCTAGCGTCTTGAGCAGAAGTACTGCTTTTCGTATTTGTCGCTTCATTCTGCACATTATTATTAGTGGTACTTTCTTTCTGTTCTTCTTTGGCAGTTCTGGCAGCTTGCTCATCTCTCACAGCCTTTGAACCATCAGATTTTCCAGCTGAGTATTCAGAAGCACTATTGAGAGTTTTATTTGCCTCAGCTTTCATTCCACCTACTAAACCCTTGTCATAACTTTGTTTGGCATTAACCTCTTTCAATGTTGCATAGGTATCCCGCATTAAATCCTTGGCTCTCACTGCAAGCACACTATTAACATTTGCTACAGCAACAATCATGTTCTTCCCTGTGGGCTGATGAATATGATCTTCTACTCTCACTGCCTCAAGGCCGCTAATACTTAAATCCTTTACAGATTCCTGCAAAGCAAGAGACATACTCTTATAAGTTCTAGAGATTGTTTTTCCATCTCCTCCCACAACATCCCTCTTCAACCTTTCTGCCTGTTTCTGTGACTCAACCGACGATTTGATACTTAATATAGCTGCTTGTTTAGCCCAAAGAATTGCCTCTTCCTCAGACATTGAGTAACTTCCTGAATCGTCAGGGTCATACTCTACAGAAGATATACCCATGAAATTGACCGAACCATCCTTTGACAAATATCTACGCGCTCCAATCATGGAAGACAAATCTTGTTTATCAAGCCATTCATCAAGTGTAAGTCTGTTACTTTTGGGCTCACCCTTTCCTTCGGACATAAGTATATTTCTTGCCTCCATCTCTAATTTTGGACTCCATATCACTAGAGAAGCGACATTATACTGACTACGAATATCGTCATAGCTCTCTACTTGCATTAAAATAGTAGCTCCAAATAAGGGCATACTTGAGGTGGTAGCAATTTCGGATTTTTGTTCTTTTTTGATATTTCCCCGCAACTCAGCAATTTTTTTTGTAATTTCATCCTGTCTACGTTGCTTATCTTTTTCATATTCCCTTGCTTTTTCTAACCTTGCCTTAATATTTTCTAATCGCTCTCTTTTATCCTCAGCAATTTGCTCTTTATTAAAGTTTGAATCGAGCTTCTTAACGGTGGCCTCAATAAGTGAATTCAAACGATCCATAGTGGTAATACCACTTAACTCATCTGCCCTTGATTCGTCATATGCGCTGACAAGTGCACGTGTCTCATTACGAGCAATTTCGAGATTTCTCTTGGCCGCTGCTTCAAGCTGTTTCAGTTCCTGCTTTTCAGCATCTAATTGGTCGGCAATTGGATTTCCAGGCACTTCCAAAATATTACTTGCGCTGGCTGTAGTAAGGAATGATTCAATGATTTGAGCTTTTGCCATAAGGCTTGCCTCAATGGCTAAGGCTTCCCTTTGCTCAAGAAAATCAGAGGCATATGGTTCGATGGTAGCACCCGCTGATTTTATAACCATTATTCTTTCATTTTTACTGTCCCATCTGCCAGGACCAGGCATGCCTTTGAATTTCTTTCGAACCAAGTTTCTTAGCTTGGAACGCGCCTCTTCCGCAGAGGAAAGACCTCGAGGAGTTTCTATGTTATCTGAGTTAAATTCTTTAATAACTTTATCTGTACTAATTACATTAGTACTTGTTGCCGCATTCACATTAGACAGCAATACCCCTTGAGCTACTGCAATAAGCAATAGGGTCATACACTTCAAATAGTTCATAGATTACCCCTTATAAAATTTCAATTACCAATCATCATCAAAACTTGTTTTTTTCTTTTGAATTTTCTTTTGGATTTGTATTTTTTCTTTTTGATTATTTGACAAGGCTTGTCGCTCTATTCTGCAAACAAATTTGCCGACTTTAAAATCATTGAAAACGGAAATATCGCCTTTCAATAAAATAGCAGTGCTCATTTTGGCAGCTGTACGAGCAATCTTTATTTCAGCGACTTTATTTTCTGCTCGCCCTAATGATTCTTTCGTATAGGGGTCATAGATTTTTTGACCCCGCTCAAATACAGCATAAACTGCATCTTTTTTTATCAAATCTCCACCCTGATTAAGAGTAAAAGTGTCATTGTTAATACCAACAATCATGAGTGGATAGATTGCATCAAGAATCTTAATTCCAACCTTTGAACTAGCTATTTCAGCCATCGCTATATCTGGATCTGGTGCCATTCCACCATTCATAACTTTTGCAAAGGAGGATTGATCAAAACCATGAATTGCATTATCAGCAAATTTTACTTGACTGGTTGATATATCAATTATCTTGTAACTAATGGTTGCTTTACCCTCAGGAACTTTAAATGTTCTATTGATAGTTGGAAAATGTATCTCCCGAATTCTGCTATTAACATCTTCAACGTGCCCAACAACAATGTAATCTGCATTTAAGGTGCTACCTAAACGAGCAATTTCTGAAACAGAAGTTAATGGGCTCGTTGTTGCTATGGCTCTTTCACCAGCAATATCTTCCATATTTTGTCTATCAAGCACAGTGAATCTTCTCGAACTCACTAATTTGGCCGTTAAAGAATTTGAAAAATTTCTTGAAAACGTCTCCGAACCAGAAAAAGGCAATACAGCTATTCTTAACCTACTGGCTGACTTTGAAAGTTTAAGTTTTGCAATTCGTGCTTTAATTTTTGCAACGAATTGTCCTCTTTCATTTTTGGTTTCAGATAGCACTTCATAAGAGTCGACAATCCCCTTGGTCGCCTCAGAAAAATCACGCTTCATCGTTTTGCTATTGCCAGAAAGTTTTTGATCGCCAATTCGAAGCGACTTAGATACTTGGCTAATCGCGTTTTTAGCTGCAACTGACTTTCCATTAACTCTTCCAACTGCCTCTGCAACCGCAGCATTAATAGCTTCTTGCGAAGAATCACCTGTGCCTTTTACCTCGACTTCAACATACTCAAGTTCAGAGCGGGCCTCGAGGCCCGCTGAGAACAAGAACAAAGAAGCTAAAACTGTCCTAAAAAAATAGTTATTGAGTATGCTAATCATACTTGTACCTGTTAGTTAAAATATTATTTATATTTCATCGCCAACTTTTTGCTCATCTGTTACACCCTGACTCTTACCAAATGAAATGATATTTTTAGATGTGCTAGCCCAATTCTTAATAATTTTTGGCGTAGTTTTTACAATATAAAAGCCTGCTGTAAGTTTTTTCTTCAATTTCAAAGCACCCATTGCGCCAGCACTTTTTATTTCATTTTTAGCACTTTTAGACCAGTTTTTTGCCGCATCACCAAGCTTTGTCATCGCATACGTTCCCTTAGCTAGGGGCACAAATGCTTTTCTTAGTTCTTTTTTACCCGCCTCATCAAGCACTTTTCCTTCTTTCATTTTCTCATCGATAGATTTTTGAACTGCGTCAGACGTTTCTTTAACTTGTTTTGGGCAATCCCCCTTGCAGCTGTTACCTTCCAAGCGTCCTTGTGAAGCTTTAACTTCTTTTACTTGATCATCTAGGCCTAATGCCGTCGAGACGTGCAGTTGCGCCTCAAGAATGTGCCCCAAAACCGAATTAAATTGAACAACAATTTGTTCCTGTGAATCTGAAGCTGATGGACCCGAACTTTCTGAGCTACCAGATATTCCAGGTATCTTTGGAACTCCCGGTATGTCTGGCAATCCGAATGAAAGTGCGGTACTTGAAATTAGTAGAACGCTTAAAAATGTAATTATCTTTTTCATAAAATTTCCCCTTAATTAATGCCAGCGGCATTTAGTTGTTGAACAATTTCATTGCTTGCAGCTTTTGCAGCCTTGATCAGCGCATCTGTTTCTGCTGACATTTCATCAATTCCGAGACCAGCAAACTGTTGAGGTTCAACTGATGCTACGGTTTCCCACCAACCATCATCATCATATTGAACCGCGGCAGTGACAGTAACATTTACCATCACCTTGCCACTTTTTGGATCAATGTTTTTCTTACCGACATCCATTGTTCCAATCACAAAAAGTGGCACTTTGACCAATTCTAGTGCTTCTAGCGCACGATCTTCTGTTTCGGGGCTCAATCCATCAGCTTCACTAAACTCTCTCTTGAAGTCTTCAATACTAAAAGCATTTGGATCTACATTTGTTCCCCGCTTATTATTAATTTTTGCAATTCTTCTTGGTAATTGAGAGGGTTTTACAACCTTAAACTTATAACTTGAAAATGTTTGCTGAATTGCTGATGAGAGCCCGCCTGGCCTATAAACCGTCCATTTAATTCTGTCTGACTTTGTAACAGTACTACCACCCGTTTGACTTATATTCTTTTGGCTAGAATAACCCTCTGTACTTGCAGAAGTACCGCTGAATGTCGCTGTTTCAGATCCTTCATTAAATTTAGACTTAGAATCAATCTTAGTAACTTTGTCATCAAAAGACTTTACCTCACTGGCTTTCCTTGCCATGAAAACTGCCATAATTCTAGAGCGATCGCCAGAGGCATTCATACTTTGCGACTTTCCAAGCAAACCAATCCTATTGACATCTACGGTGCCAACAACAAGTAATCGAAATGATTTTTTTTCACATGAATTCATGATTTCTGTATTCAATAAATACTGGTCAAGGTTTTGAAGAATTTCACCTTCGTTTTGTGAAAAGATATTAGACATTGCAATAGATTGTTTTGATGCCCAGTTCCTAAGCGCCAATGTTTTTGCACTTTTAAGAGCAGCATCATAGGTTTTTTGTTTCTTAGGTCGATCATTTTTACACTTATATTTTAGCTCTGTACTGTAAACACCTTCAGCATATTCACCAGAATGCACAAAACTTGAAAATGCAAAACTAATAATTCCAAAAATGACTGGGATATAAATATTTTTTAACATTTTTTTACCTCAACTTTGAAAATACTTTCTTTTCTAGCTTCGCTGTATTTTTCTTGAATTGGCTAAAAGAATTTTTTGAAAACATGTTTGTTTTAAAGAATTTCTTATTTGGGTTAGCGAGCTGTTCGGTTACCTGCTCAGTAAGAAGCGTGAGAGAATTTTTTAGTTCATTCCAATCATTCACTTTGAGTTTTTTAGAAAATTCATGGTACAAACCCACTTGCGCTTTTTCAGAAAACAGTTCTTGTTTGAAGTTCCTATTACCAATTGCAATCCCCATTGCACTTATATAGGACACAAAAATCCTCCTTTGCGTTTCCTTAACAGTTTTTTTCTTAAAACCTCTAACAGTAAGATCGATATAAAAATTTGGCATTGGCAACTCTAATTGAAGCACCTTGGTACTACTGAAGCATAACGCCATACTCTTTACAGCTTGTCCGCCTGACGAGTAGGGTAAAATAGGTATTTGAAACTTATCAGATAATGCTGTTGAAAACTGATTTGCAACTCTAGATTTAAAAGCCTGCTCACTAGCACCATACTTATTAATGGTTTTTTTTGCTTTTTCCAGATTTGTCACGTCACGAACTTGTATATTCCAATTATGAAATGGCCTCTTGAAATTTATTTCTGGAAATTTTCTAACAAATTCGTTAATTACATTAATCTTCTTTGTTTGATCAAAATACAATATTTCATATATGTTTTGTCTTGTATTTTTGAAGACTTCTGTAGCCGTATCATAATAGCTTGTCGCAAAGGGTATAGTGCTTATTGTCCTTTTCTTGGTGAAATCAAAAACAACAATTTGACCATAAACCGTCCCTGAAATTGAATAACTTCCATCTCCTGTATCCTCTTCTTGGTACTGCTCTTCAATGACAGATATCGAAATTGTCAGAGCCTCACCACTTTTTACATTTCCCTTTTGCTCTTCAAGATAGAAATCGCCCCAATCAACTTTTTTTAACTCATTTCTTAGCTGCTGGTTAAAATCACGTAACTTTTGATTGTCATTAATTAAAGATGCAGCAAATGGTGCTGCATACTGCATATCTTTGTAGTCTCCGGCAAAAGAAAGTCCGTCAAAATACACTGGCTCTTTAGCCCACGCCGAATTAAGGCTGACTGAGAGGCAAAAAAACACAATAATTTTTATGAGAAGTTTAAATTTCATTTTCATTTTTATTTTTATTTTTATTTTCTATCTTTATACATACTCGCATTATCGGATAATAAAAACAAGATCATGTTATTTAACATATTGGCAGTATTTTTTCTTAAGGCTATCAATATACCCTTGCTCATCTTCCCTGTATTGCAGGTCATAGGTATCCACAATTTCTGAGAAGGTTTTTAGATAACTACATTTATTTTTTGGAGGTAACCAGTTATAAGGTCCCTTTGCTCCCTTTTGTCTGTTCAGTCTTGCTTCGACTGCAAGTAAATTAATAGGGTCATTCGCAAAATTAACTCTTTTTGTCTTAGACCAGTTAATAGCCCCTCGCTCCCATGCCCATTTGAGGGGAACAACATGATCTATATCAATTTTTGAAGCCAAGAAAATACGCTCATTTGAAAAAGGGGAATTCCACTCCCCAGAGACTACTTTACAATTTTTATAGGTTTTAAAAGCAACGGAAGATAATGATTGAGCAATCAGTGTTTCATGACGCGAATTTTGACAATCCCTATCAAAATCTTTCCAGCCATGACCAAATTTTGATCTTGAGTACTTTGAATCATTTTGCGTCTCGCTGGAGGTATCGCTCGAAGTAAATAAAAAGTCATTTAAAGCCCTAAGATCGAAAGTATTTTGAGCAAAAAGAATTGACTCTGAAAATGCTGGAATATGAAAAAATAAAATTGAGTGTAATAAAAAACACCGGAAACTTTTTTTGTAAGTCATTAAGAACACCTCCCCAAAAAATGCTCAAGAACAATAACCTTCTTTTTTATAAAATTGATTTAGCTCTATCTATTTAGATATCTATAAGATACAAGTTACTTAACAATTATTAAAGGGTAAATACTTAAAGTTATTAGCTTGGCAACTACAGGCAATAACTTTTCTATGAGGGAGGCGAAAATTATTTCTATTTTGTATTGGTGGAGGCGGCGGGAACTGCACTTATACTGTAAGCTACTGATTAATCAGGGTTTAATGGGTTCACTAATCTGCTTTTGTTACATCCTTTGTTACATCAAATGCTACCTATTTTTATCTGATCTTTTTATCACTAAACAGCCAATTAGACTTAATATGGCTCCTACAAGGTCCCTCATTGAGGTTTTTGCTTTGGAGGTAAAAGGACCGTAGGTCTGGTTCGTTCATTATAGGAATATTTAAAAAGTCCTTATTCAGAGATTAATCATCATTCCATCCCCGTTCTAATTTCGGTCTTTCTTCAAATACGCCATCGTTAGTGAAGGTATTTCCTTTACAATTGGTAACAAGGTTAAATAGAATCTGAAGAGTACCAATCCAACATCAAAGCTGCAGCGCATACTTTTAGAGAGAACATAATATGGGCGATTCCACAGATAGATCTTCAGACACTTTTCGGCCCTTGCAAGACAGGTGGTCATCAAATGCTTTCCCTGCTCTCCATGAAGATACTTTCCCCGACCATTTGGCATCCATAATTGAGGATACTCTTAAGCATAACAATGATTTCAATGCTGAAACACGAGGAAAAGTGCTACAAACCATTTTTGAATTTAGCGAAAGTGGTAGTTTAAGGCCATATCGCGGCAGAATCACCTCTGAACTCAGATCAATCCAAAAACAAATATTTATATTGATTTCAGATGTTCTGAAGGTGGGATTTGATAATCAACAAATCACTACAAATTTGATTAAATACTTAACCGATTATTCCTATCCTTCTGAAAATTATAAAAAATTCGAGGATATATATAGGCTTCAACTTCTTGAAAGATTCATTGCAGCAGGTATCGAGATCAATTCGTCATATCAAGATAGTCTTGACGATTTTGTTGGAGAGGATCCTCTGTTTGACGCCATGATTGCTGCAGGAGCGAATCCCAGCCTATTAGTAGATGGACGCATCCGAAGTGGCTTGCTTTCTGAGAAAGCTCTCCTAAAGATTATTGAGTGTGGCGTAGATATCAATGTCGTTGATAAAAACGGATCAAACCCATATTTCTTTTTGTACAACACCGATGCAATTAAAATACTTCAAAAATCTGGTTGTGACATCAATCACGTGAATCATGCAGGTGAAACACCATTAAGCAACAAAGATTCAGGAGGCTTTGACACCTTGGTGGAAAGTGGGGCGAGTATGTTCTCACCTCCAAACCCTCATCCGATTTGGATGTGCAACATTAGCCCTAGCGAACTGATGAATATTTTAGCAAATTCAGAGGCCCTAAAAGCTCTCCATCAACTGGATCCTCAAACTGGAAATAGTGCGCTTCATTATTGGGCTAGTTCAGAGGACAACGAAGCAGGCCGAATCTGTAACAAACTTATTAAGTTAGGTTTTGATTTAGAAGCCCGCAACAATCAAGATAAAACACCGATTATGTGCGCCGCAGAGCATCATCGGATAAAAACATGGAAGGTATTAGCCAAAAAATCTAATTTAGATGCAGTTTCCAACAATGGATATTCTGCATGCGAATGGGCCATAGCTAACGATATGCTGCCACCGCCTAAGTTTTTGCAATTGATGTTAAAATCAAAAATCCCATTAAACAATAAAGTAGCGGGCACTGAATTATCTTTGCTCGGCTTATTAATTGCGAGAGAAAATTTTTCTCATGCCTTAGAGGTCATATCTAGTGGTGCAGTTATAGACGATAGTGCTGTTCAAACTATTATTAAACATAACAGTGGTGATGAGTTTCAGAGTCTCCTTAAAGTTACAGAGTTTGTAACCCATACTCAGATTGATTTTGAAGTTTCAGTTGAAACAAGCTACAAGAGTAAAATTTTAGCTAATCTCCAAGATTCAAATCTACAGCAAAAAGAGCCTGCCAACGGATTAGAATTTTTAGATAATAAATTTTGGCCGCCCGTTCCGCAAAAAAGAAACCCAATAGTTATTGAAAAAATACCTGAATTTAAGACTGCTGATAAGGTTTGTTTTAAAAATGATGAATATGATGATTATCTAAGCTCTACAAGAAATGAATATACCAAACCATACTCACGACAAGAAGGTAATATAGGGAACGATGCCAAGGTTAGAGACAAAGTCATGAACTTAAAGGGTTCTAAATCATTTCCCTTTACGTCATTTATCAAGGCAAGTGATGAAACAGTATTTGAACTTTGGAACGAGGTCATCTCGAAAAAACCGAAAGTTCTTCATACTAATGACGGATTCGGCAACGTGTCAATTTCTGTTGTGGAATTAAGGTATCTGCTTGCACGATATGGCACTCCTGTATTACCTGGTCTTTTAAGAATTGCAAAGACCAAGTTGGAAATGATGGTCAAAATTTTAGTTCCTGTGTCATCCTCTCACATAGCGCCCCTTATGGCGAAAGCTTTGATAGGAACACCTGTATCAAGGTGGGCAAGATCATGGTTTCTGCGTCACCAAGATATTGCTATACATGGTCTTATTCCTGCTGCTGTTGGAATATCTAGTACTGAGAGAACGAACTGTGAGAATGCCCTTCGCTTCATGGCACAAAACGGAATGTCAGACCAAATTGCAAGTTTAGCGACTAACTATGGCTGTGATGTTGAACGCTCAATTAATGAAATCTTAAATCAAAATCGATGCCTAGATTATTTCACCAATGAACTTCCCGAATTGCCACCCACCTTTTATGCCTCATCTAAAGATAAT
>ENA-UZWT01010906-UZWT01010906.1-metagenome-genome-assembly--contig:-Day-1-50m-contig-10906_pt1 | contig 16161 bp, 7 predicted proteins | sample MGYA00260338_ERZ794898 | MGnify/ENA metagenome assembly ERZ794898 | reverse complement strand
GATATGTTCGATGGATTCGATATGGCTATGTTGGGTGATATTCACAAACGACAAACTTTTGGTGAGGGATATGAACATATTGCATATGCAGGTTCTATGGTTCAACAGAATCATGGAGAGTTATTAGAAAATCATGGTTATTTACTTTGGGATATTCCCACAAGAACTTTTACAGAACATCATCTACATAATGATTATGGATTTCTTACAGTTGATGTAGTTGATGGTAAGATACCTCAATGGGTGTATGATGAAATTGATACTAAACTTCCAAGGTATCCAAGATTACGTTTACGATTTACTAAAACAGAAGCTTCTGATATGAAAAGAAGAATAACTGAACTAAAGAAGTTATTCAAGGTTGCTGAAGTTACTGTAACTAGAACCGATACAATCGGACAATTAAAAACAAATCAAAAGGTAAACAAAAATATCGTTGGTGATGTTAAGAATGAAACATTCCAAAACCAACTAATCAGAGATTACTTAGAAAGACAATATCTTTTAGAAGATGAAGAGTTAGATAAGATAGCAGAAATAAACTCAGAATTGAATTCACATATTGATGAATCAGATATGATGGGTAACATTTTATGGACACCAAAAGAGTTTCAGTTTTCTAATATGTTCTCCTATGGTGAGGATAATAAAGTAAGGTTTGATAAGGCACAAGGTATCGTTGGTATCTTTGCTCCAAATGCTTCTGGTAAATCCTCTCTGTTCGATGCATTATCTTTTTGTATATATGATAAGACTTCTCGTACAAACATCTCTAAAAACATCATTAATAATCGTAAGACAAACTTCTATTGTAAGTTTAACTTCGAGATAGATGGTATTAATTACTATATTGAAAGAAGAGCCAAGTATGTTAGAAAAGCAACATCGGTAAAAGTAGATGTAGATTTTTGGAGAGATAACAACGGAGTTATTGAATCACTTAATGGTGAACAACGAAAAGATACTAATAAGGAGATAGAGAAGTATTTGGGTAAATTCGAGGATTTCGTTCTAACTGCACTATCTTTACAAGGAAACAATGCACTCTTTATAGATAAATCACAAAGTGAAAGAAAAGAAATACTTTCTCAATTCATTGGTGTAAACATCTTTGATAAACTATATCAGAAAGCATCTGATGAGAATAGAGATAATGCAACACTTATCAGAAAATTTAAGAGTGATGATTTTACAACAAAATTAGCGGGAATCGACACTGATTTAAAATCAAACAAAAACGAGTACAAACTTTATGAGATGAATCAAAAATCTCTTAAAGATGAAGAAGAAGTTTTAAATAAAAAGATTATATCTCTAAATGAGAAGATTGTAAAGTTAAATGCAGATAGTGGAGTATCCATCGAAGAACTTGAAAAACGATTAAAATTACTCGAAACCAAACGAGATACAATCCAATCGGATAAAAAATCTACACAAGATAGAATTACCCATAGAGAAGAATTACAAATCACTTTAGATGAAATCGTTGATAAATTTGATGAAGAAGAATTAGAAGATGGTATTGGTAAATTAAAAGATTCAAAGGATAAACTAAGAGATATTGAATCTACAATTGATAAAATCAATATTAAAAAAGATTTCTTATATGAAAGAAAATACCATTTAGATAAACACAAATATAATGAAGAATGTGATATTTGTATGGAAAACTCTGAAACTATTCTACAACAAAAAGAAACGGTAGAAGCTGATATATCCGAATACCAACAATTATTTACAGATAACGATGAGACACGATTACGATTAATGTTGGTGATTGATTCTTTAAAAGGATATGAGAATGAGTGGAACAATTATATAGAGGCAAAAGAAAAAGAAGATAAGATTGATCGAGAGATATCACAACTTATCAACAAGTTATCAACAATTGAAACTGAAGAATTACGAAATAAACAACAAATTAGTCAACAAGAGCAACTTATAAAAGAATATTATAAGAATGAGAAGCAGATTATAAAGAATAAAGATATACGAACTGAAATACAATCTGTTAGAGGAAAACTGAATGTTACTAAAGATGATTTAAGAAAAGTAAATACAGAAGTTCTTAAATTAAATGGTAAAGTATCAGCATTACAGAACCAAAAAGAAACTATTGAAGATAGAATCAATGAGGTTAAAGAAATGGAATCTCAGAGTAGATTATTTGATTTCTACTTAAATGCTCTTTCTAAAGATGGTGTTTCTTATGAATTAATTGAAAAGGCATTACCAATGATTGAAGGTGAGGTAAACAATATCTTGGCACAAATCGTTGAATTTGGAATGCAACTTGAAATGGATGGTAAAAACATTAATGCTTATTTAGTGTATGGAGACCAGAGATGGAGTTTAGAAATGTGTAGTGGGATGGAAAGATTCATTAGTGGATTAGCAATCAGAGTTGCACTTATAAATGTGTGTAATCTTCCTAGACCTAATTTCCTCGTTATAGATGAAGGATTTGGAACTTTAGATAGTGAGAACTTACAATCACTTTTTATGTTGTTTACATACCTTAAAACTCAATTTGATTTCGTTATGATTATTTCACACATCGATTCAATGAGAGATGTTGTAGATGATTTGATTACAATTAAAAAAGAAAAAGGATTCTCAAACGTAAAATATTAGATATAGTAAGTAATTAATCAGATACTCGTAATACATTGGTCAACTTAGGTTGGCCAATTTTTTGTCTTATTAATTTCTCAATTAGCCCACTTTTAGTACATCCATTCTCAGAACAATAAGTTTTTAACTCAGAGTATAGTTCTTTTTTTATTTGTATTGTAGTGTATTTTCCCATTATCTATAGATTTCTATAGATATATATAAGTAAATATTTTTTTTCAAATATTTATATTGGAAAGATACATCCCAATGGCAATAATTAAATCATACGCTCCTTTTTTGAACTTATCAAATTTTCAAGTATTTGAAGATGATGAATTACCAAATTCGGAGTACTTCAGAATTACAGAATTAAACGAAACTTTAACAGGTGGTAAAAATGGATTCTTAATTGAAGGTTCTGAGCACCTAAAGGAATCTACTGAAATCAAGATAGAAATTCTTGATGTAGATGGTAATCCAATATATTTTGAACCTGGTGATGGTGTTCCTGAATATTATGAAGGGAATTCTAAATTAATAGCAATACATGTTTATGATGATGTATCTATTGGTATTGGTAAGATTACCATTCTTGGTGAATTAAAAACCTATCTAAGTGATATTGGTGAGATACTTAATATACCAAATGAGTGGGCAGGTGTTTATAATGTAAAGTGGGAAAAATCTATACAGATAAATAAAAACGTTTCTAATGAAACTATTGTTAGATTTTACAGAAGACCTACCGTAAAAATAGATGAACTTATAAAGCCTATATTTACAAAAAATATTCCCCAAATTACACAAACAGGTAGTTTATCAGGTATATCGCAAAATCCACCAAGTGGAACTGATTTATCTAAATGGAGAGCCGGTGTAAATTACAAATTAAAAATAGAGGATGGAATTACCAATTGGACATCTTCAGTAGATGATAATACGATTTCAGTTCCATCTTTAAATTATTCCTCAAATGTAATTGAAGTATTAAGTAATAAGGAAGTGATGGTTGATACTCCATTTACTTCAAGTGATGGTTCAGTTAGTGATTTCTTTCCAACTCCATACACAACTACCTTTGAATACGTAGAAGGTCAAACAGTTACAGATTCAGCATTAACTGGTTCTTTTGCTAAAATAAACTTTAATAATTTAAAAACCTTTGTTGGGGATGTTGCTAGAGTTAAGGTATTTAGAAAATCAAGAAACACAATTGGAGATTTCCAATTTGTACAAGAATCAAAACTAGAATCATCGGAATTATTAAAAGATATAACGACTACAAATGATACTGAATTATCATATGGTAGATTTGATGAAAATAATTTAAGTAACTATTGGATAACATCATCCGATAATCATCCTGTTACAATTAATTCAGATATATTAAACGCATCTGTTAAAATAGATTATGATGAATCTGAAGGTGGTATTCAAACATTATCTACGAGTGGTAGTTTTGAAATATCAAGTGGAGTTGAATATACTCTTAATTTCAGAACTTTAAAAAGTGGATCAGTAGGAACGCCATCAATACGTGCATATTTTAGTGGTTCTAATTATGAGCAAAACTTTCTAGAAATCGCAGATTCTGATGTATATAATACAAGACAAACAGTATCTCAAAATATATTAGCAACTGATACTGCCACCGATACTTATTTAAAATTTGATATAGATGGTGGTGATTGGTACATATCTAATGTATCTCTTAAGAATGCACAAGATACTTCATTCTCACCCGATGAGTTTACATTAATACAAGATATACCAAGAAAACTTGCAATAGAAACATTTGATTTCAAATTTGAGTTTTATGATATAAACAACAATTATATACCAGTTGATGTATTAGCAACAAAGGCATTTACAGGTGGAAATGATTTCCCATCAAGTGATAAACTATTTACTTTTGAATCGGACAGGAATGCATTTAGGTTTACGAGTGGTTCTATAGGGAATCCCCCATTTCAACAAATACAATTTAAAACTCGTGCAAACAACTTAACAGGTTCTACAACATATGCATCATCCGCATTTGATACAAATGGAGCATATATAGACCCATCATCATATAGTGGTACTTATCCTGGAACTCTTTCAAATATAACATCGGCAGGAGCAATTATAAAAATAGCTGATTTTAGTGGTAGTGATGCATCAATTACAGTAGGGTCTATTGTTTATACTGCATCATTAGAAGAACAGACAGAATTCGAAACAGTATATAGATTGGAAGATGGAGATAATGCACCTCAGCTTATTGTAACATCAAATTTAAATCAATTTATATATGAACCAACAGCTCTTTCACCGAAGCCAGGTGGACAAAATGTAACTATAAGAGCTCAACGTAAAAACTTATTTTCTTTATCAACTCCAATTGAAGTAAACTCAGGAAGTGGAGCTCCTCCATTAGTTGGACCTGTAACTGATAATGGAACTGGTATTGATACATACACACTATCAGCTTTAGCATATTCTGCATCATTCGCTGGTTCATCATTTCCAGAAACAACATATTCATTTACTGGTTCTGACCAATTTGATTTACCATTTTCAGATGAAATAACAATATCACCGGTTATAAACTTTGATGCAGTTTCACTTGTACTTTCAAATGAATCAACTTCATTTCCAGCAAAATCAACAGGAGAAGTACCTGGTGGTTTCGCTTCAAGTAAGGGAAATGTTCAAATGTTTATTGGCTCTAATCAAATCACACATGATGATATTATAGGAGGAAGAAATCGAAACACATTTGATATTACTTCTATAGTAGAAGAAAATGTAACCGCAGTATCAACCTCACCAACAACATCAGAGTATGGTATATCTGATTTTCCTAATCAACACGATAGTGGTTCTTTAACGTTAGATATTGAATATCTGGCAGGTGATAATGCAACATCACAATCATTTCAAAAAATTGTATCTTATACAAAATCTAAAAAAGCAGTTCCAAATGTAGAGGTAAGTGTAAACTTACAATCACAAGGAATAAATGCAAATTCAGTAGGAAGTGGTTCGGAATCACCACAAACAATTGAAGTAAAAGCAACAGAAGGTGGAACTAACAGATTTACAAGTATTGGTACTGTAGTATATAGTGGTGGATTAAGTGGAACGGTATCAGCAAATACCATTACATTTAGTGATACTGCAAATGATATGTTATCCGATACAGAAACCATTACTATTCCAATAAACTTTACAGATGGTGAGGGAACATCTGGTACTAAAAATATTGTTGCAAGTATATCTCGTATTAGAGAAGCAAAGCCCATTACAACAATAATAGCAAACCCACAAACTCAAACTGTAGGTTCGGAGTATGACTTTCTTACATTTACTTCACCATCAGATATAAGTGTTAGTGTCAACGAAGGTTCTACAGATTTTACATATACAACAGGAGCAGTAACTTCTAATAAATTTAAAATTACCAGTGTAACAAATGGTACAAATAATAATGATGGAACGATTACTCCAAATACACCAACAGATGGAACTGCAGTAACCGGAGTTATAACAGTATCTCTAACAAATTCAGAAGGAACTGAATTCACAGGAAAAACAATTAATTTTGTAGTTGGAGTTGCTGCAGAAGGTTCTCCATCAAAAAAAGTAGGTTTATCATTTAGTGATAATTCTATTATGTATGATGCAGATGGAACAAACCCGGTTCCATCTTCCGTAACCATAACTGCAAATTCTCTTAATTTTAGAGATGCACAATTCAAATTTACAGGTGGTGGAATTCACTTTACCGATGAAACATCATTTACCGATGGAACTACTGCTAATAGTAAAACTACAACATTTACACCACCAGATAATTTTATAAGTACACCACTTTCATTTAGGGTTGGTGTTTCAGAAGCAGCGGATTCTACAACAGAACTATTTTCGGATACCGAAAGTATTATATTTGTGAAACCTGGTGAAGATGTAAAACCAACATTCTTTATTAGACCGGTGAGGGGTACACAAATAAAGAATGCAGGAAGAAGAAATAAACCTACGTTGGGAGAATATGCACCTATAGATACCTTAGAATTACAAGTACAAGGTATTGATGGAACAGGTTCATTTGATGTGAGTGGTTCTTCTCAGGGAGATGCTCAAATTTATAGTGGAAGTACTCTTCTTACTACTTCATTATTAGGAACAAGTGATGGTGGAAATGGAGTAACTTATAATCCAGTTCTTAATAGTAGTGCAATAAATGGACAAGCAACATATCATTTACGAAAAAATGATGGAACATTACTTGATACTATAGCATTGGTAGATGTTACCGATGGTCTTGGTGGTGGTTCGTTTGTAGCTTCTAAGGGTAAAGTTTCAAGAAGATTGGTAGGAAGTTCATCATATGAACCATCATTCTTAAAAGCAACTGCAGTATTTTTCGATACAACTGGTAGTGAGTATAGATTATCCACTACCATCACACCTAGTTTTGGTGATCCTTTAGATGAATGGACAATTGCAACTCCTACCGCTGGACAAAGTGGAGCAGGTCATATAGTAATGACAGCAGCAGATGGTGATGAAACAAATATATCATTTGATACTTCCTATGCATCCAAAGATATAAATGTTACTGCTGTATTTACAGACCCAGGAACTCTACAAAAAAATACCATAAATGAAACTTGGTATATTATTTCAGATGGAGCAGATGGAATTAGTGCGAAAACAGTTGCATTACAATCATCAGGACAAGTTTTTATAAAAGCAAAAGATGGTACTATTACTCCATCTTCAATAACACTTACTGCAACTAAAGATAACATCTCAGGATCACTCGATTTTAGTGCATCAAACGGAATTACATTAGGAGGATCTGGTTTAACAAGAACAATTGCATTAGAGGAAATGTCTGGTTCAGAAACTTCTACGGTAGTTACTGTATCTGGTTCTGAGGATGGGGTTGTATTTCAAGATTCGGTTTCAATTATTAGAGTAGATACTGGAACAGATGGCTTGACTATTTTAAATACAAATCAAGCCCACATGTTTCCAGCAGATGCATCCGGTTCGGTTTTAGATTTTTCTAATAGTGGTACACACTTAAGTATATTTGAAGGAGCAACTCTACTCGAATACAATCCCTTAAATCCAACATCACCATTCAATGGTCATTGGAAATTCGCATCAATTGAAGTAACACCAAGTGATAAATTATCGGTAGGTGCTATAAGTGATGGTGGGAAACACGCAGTGGTTGCAGACCATACGGCAATGGATTTTGATACAGATGCAGTAAATGTTTCATATCCATATTTAGGTAGAAAACTAAATGGGGAATTATTTAGTGGTTCATTTCAACAAAGTATTACCAAGGGTAGAGCAGGACAAGATGCAATACAAATAACTAATTCTAATTCATCTCACACATATCCTGCACTCGCAGATGGTAGTGTATCAGATTTCACAGGTGGTGGAACTACAATAGAAGTTTATGAGGGAGGTAATATTCTCACATTCACATCAGGAACACCTACAAACGGAGAATTTAGTATTAGTGTAGAAGATGTAGGAGGATTAACAGAGGGAACAATTAGTGGTAATGGGACAACAAGTGCAACGGTAACCGCACCATCGGCAATGACTGTTAACTCTGTTGTTTTAACTTATACAATATCAGGAAAAAGACTTGGAGGAGAATCGTTCTCACGTACAACAACTCAAAGTTTTGCAAAAGCAAGAGAAGGGGTGGTTGGTGATAATGCTAAAACAATAACCTTAACTTCAGCATCACCAATATTTAGAAAAAATAGAGCTGGTGTTTTAAGTCCAACATCAATCGTGATAACTGCAAATGGACAAAATTTAACTCAAGCAGGTTCATTTACTACATCTGATAATGTAACACTTACAAATAAAACAGAAACCTCTTCCGGTGGTTCTGCAACTGTAACAAGTGGAAACTTCGTAGATGGAATGACCGTAACATATACTGGAGACGGAGCTGATGGCGGTATTTCAGATACTGTAACATTAAACCTATTAGATGAAGGTAGTGGAAATATAACTGCATTATTATCAAATGAAGCACATATACTTCCAGCAGATAGTGATGGTGAAGTTCCAGATGCATCTGGTTATGTTGGTAGTGGAACTGTAATAAGTGTATTCGAAGGAGCTACTGCATTAGATTATGATAATGATGGTTCAGATGCTGGTAAATGGAATGTTTCTGTTACACAATCTCCAGCATCAACAATTACAATTGGTGGTATAACTGATGATACAAATTTTGCTGTTGTTGCTGACCATTCAGCAATGTCAGATTCAGTAGATAGTGTTGTATTAACATATACTATTAGTGGTAAAAGTTTAAATGGAACTGTTTTCCCAACTTTTACTAAAACACAAACATTAAGTAAATCAAAAGAAGGAGTTCAAGGAGAAGAAGGTGATGAAGGTGCTGGAGTTCAATTTGCATACTTACTCAATAATGTAGCAACAGTTCCAAGTACACCAACCGCAATCGGAACAGATAGTTGGAGTGCAACTCCTGGTTCACCTACAACTTCTAACAAATACGTGTGGGTTAGTCAAAGAACCTCTTCAAATGGAACGTTTGGTGATTTCTCAACTCCAACACAATTTGCTAACTTTGCAGATGATGGAGCTCCTGGTGGGCAAGGTAGTGATGGGTTAAGAACTGTAACAGGTAGAGTTAATTATACACCAGCATCAACAACCAAACCTGCAAAACCAACTGCAACTAGATTAACATTTCCAGATACGTTCACAACACTTACAGCAAATTGGAGTACGGCAACACCAACTTATGCATCTGGTAATAGTAACAAATATTGGTATGCAAATTACACCGCAACAGAAGATTCCAATAGACCTGGATATGCAAGTAATAATACTGAGGTAACAAATGTGGTATTCGGAGATGTTACTCAAGCAATAGGATTTAGTGGATTGGTAACGTTTTCAGGTGGAAATGTAACAGATGGTACAAGTACATTAACACAAGGTATATCCGCTTCACAGGTAAATTCCAACGTAACATCAATCAATGGTTCGGCAATAACAACAGGAACTATTAGTAGTGCAGGGATAACTACTAGCTCTGGTGCACAAATTAATTTAACTAATGGGACAATAGCATTCGGAGGTACAACTGCAGCAAATCAAAAATTCTCAGTATCAGCAGCAGGTGCAGTAACGGCAAAATCAGGAACAATTGGTGGATGGAGTATTGATTCTGACTCAATATTTTCTGGTACAAAAGGAAGTAGTGCTAACTTTACATCAGCAGGTAATATAACAATTGGAAGTAGTGGTTTTATATCTGCAAATAGTTTCTATATTGATACAAGTGGTAACTTTGTTCAAGATAATGCAAAAGCAAAAGTAAAATCAGGTAGTAATATTAGACCATGGGGTGATATATTTGAGGTAGATTCAGATGCACTGGTTATAAAGACATCTACAAAAATTGGTAGTGGGACTAATAGAAGTGCTTTCTCAAATGCATTTACTTTTTCTGGTACTTCTCTTAGAATAAATGATAGTATTGGTATCGGTAGTTCATCAACTAGTCTTGGTACTCGATTTAGTAATATATCAACAAACTTTTCAACTATTAATACTGAGACTACTATTTTTGGAAGTTGTGTATTACCTGGTACTAAAATTATTTCTAAAAGAGGTGAGATAAATGTAGAAGATACTAAAGAAGATGATATTATAAAAATATTTAATTTTGAAACTAACGAATGGGGATGGTCATCTATTGATGAAATTATTACTAATAAAGTACAAGGATGGAGTAAGATAGAAACAGAATTAGGTAAAAAGTTAAAATGTTCTAATTCACATTTACTATATCATCCTGATTATCCTAATTGTGAAATTTCTGTTGATAAACTCGGAGTTGGTGGTGAGTTGTATGTTTATGATAATGGAAGATTAATTATTGATAAAATAAAAAGTATAGAAACTTTTGATGAAGAAGTTGAGGTTTGGAATTATGAATTAGATGTAGTTCATAATTATATTTCAGATGGAATACTTTCACATAATATGGCTGCAAAATTAGAACAAGCAGCAACATTTGGACACCCATATAAAAAGAGAATATCAGAAAGTATTTCAAGAGGTGAGTTAGTAAAATTAGATTCAAATAATGAACTTATAAAAGTATCATCGGCAAAAGATACAGCAGTAGTTGGTATTCTTTGGCAAAAATATGAATTAAAAATAGTACAACTAACAACTGGCTCAATCGAAGATGGATGGACTCCCGATACTGGTTCGGAAGAAATGATATCCGCTTCATATTTAGATTCATTTGGTAATTATTTACCAAATAATGAAACTGGTTCAAAAGAAATATGGAGAGTAGCATCTATTGGGGATAGTATTGAATACGATACTTCAGAGGGTGGTTATACTTTAACAGGATTTAAAATGTGTAATCAAAATGGTGATGTTATGCCTGGTGATTTATTATGTTCCTCAGATACACCTGGTTATTTAATGAAACAACCATCGGAGTGGGTAGTTACTTCATTTGATGGAGATAACAATCCTCAGTATGAAGAAAGACAATCACAATGTTCTTATACAATAGCAAAATCTATGGAATCATCTTCATGGGATTCTAATGGTAAAATGGAAAATGTATATGGATATCTATATTGTGGTTAAAAACAAAATTAATGAAGTTATATAATAAAGAAAAAAAAGAACTAACATCCTCGTTAGTAAATTACCTAATAAATTCAGATGAATACATTGATACTGATGTATTGGTTTCTAAGATAAACAATCAATTATCATTTGATGAAAAGGTAAGAAATCCCTCAGATGGTAAAAAAATGGGTAAAAAATTAATGATTACTACCGGTTGTGGTAATACTATTGAGGGTGGTGCTGATATTTGGACTAATAATTTTATAGAAAATATTTGGAAAGGTGTTAAATTTAGAAAAAATTGGAAATTATTAATTGATTCAAAAAAACCTGTTGATTTTAATCCGAATTCACTACCGAGTGATTTAGATTGGCACTTTCATGGAGATAATCATGAAATAACAACCGATTTACTAGAAGAATGTTCAGAGATATATTATTTACATTCACATTATCACAAAAGAGAACATATTTGGAAATATGAAAACAAATTTAAATTATTATTTGTACATGCATATCCGAGTGAAATGTCAGAGGTACTTAAATATCAACCTGAATTAAAACGATTACAATTTAATACAAAAGTAGATGTTGATTTTTATAAAGAGTTTGTACAATCATTTGATAAAAGAATTTGGATAGGAAATAATCCAACACAACTTGTTGATGATTTTCCAAATTATACATATTCTATTCCTAATTATTATGAATTTAAACATAATATTCCGTTTTCTGATAATCTTAATTTTAAAAATGTAGGATTTGCATCTAGAGCAGAAACAAGAAAGTGTATGCATTGGATGCATGGTTTAACTGGATTTATTTTATCAAGCAAGTATGATTTTATTAATTTAAAAGATAGTACTCAATATACATTTCCAAATATTAAATTTTATCAATGGATGCCTGAAATTCTTGATTCTTTTATGAGAAAAGATTTTGGAATTTTTCATGGAGCATATTTTAAAGAACCATTTGGATATTCAATCTTTCAAGCAGTAGATTATGGTAAGTTACCAATAATACATACAGATTGGGCAAAGGGAGTTGATTACAAATACAGAGCATCTACAAAAAATGAATTTGATAAGTGTATTAAACAGATACGTAGAGATACACATAAAGAGAGATTTTCTGAGTTTGCAAAACTAAAAACCTATATGATGACTTTTGATAATAGAAAATTATGGGTAGAAAGAATAAATTCACATATTTCATAATTATTTAATATATTTATATATATTTATATACGTTTGGTAAAAAACTCAATACTTATAAACATGGGGGTTTGGGGGACAGCGCTAATAGTAAGTAATAACTGAAAAGATAAAGAAAAAAGAAATACTAATAACTAAGACACTAATATAGTAGATCACTAGAGGTTTTCCCTTCTCTCGAAAAATTTTACTTCCAATAACCTTATATGAGCATCATTAATTTCAATCTTATAAAAGAATATCTTACTAACAATAGAAATGAATCTGTTGATGTTAATGGTAAAATATATGATGAATTAACTCCTGTTAAGTATCGATGGACTCATGGAGCTACCGATACACATTTGGGAGATGGTATGTTAATTTATACTGCCATACAATATATGAGGGCAAAAACTTGTGTATGTTTAGGAAGTGGTGGTGGATTTATTCCGAGAATAATATCTCAAGCTAGAATTGATTTACATGACCAAGGGATATTTGAAGGTAATAAATCCATGGAATGGGGTGATAGTGGAACAACTATATTAGTAGATGCTTCAAATGGTGTTGGTGGGTATACTGATTGGGTTGATAAGAATTCATATTTTAGAAAAAACTTTCCTTGTAGAATAATATTAGATACAACCGAAAATGCATATTATAATTTTTTTGTAAAGGAAGATATTAAAATTGATTTTTTACATATAGATGCAGGGCATACTTATGAAGATGTGAAGAACGATTTTGATTTATACTCAACACTACTTTCACCACATGGTATAATAACAATTCACGATACCGATGAATCATATGAAAAGGAACATATTATTTCCGATGATATTTTAGATGAGTATCACCAACAGTATTCAGGCGGACCTTCCAAACTTATAACAGAATTGAAAGAAAGTAATGAGTGGGAAATTTTCAACTTTTTTAATAATGGTATACTTAGAAATAGACCATCTTCAACCGGAATAACATTTATTCAGAAATGCAAAAAATAAATCTTGTAACAGTTGTTGGTCACAACATCACAATGCTTCCACATATGTTGGAACACTATAAAAACATTGTTGATGAAATTTATGTTGTTGTTTATAGACAGCATGAAAACGATGGGATTTTAGATGAAATAAAATCTCTCGGAATAACCCCACATAAAGTAGTAACGGAAGAAAAATTTAATTGGGAAAGAGTAACCCAATTATATAACGAAATTAAACGAACCAAACCTAACGAATGGTGGGTGGTTTCGGATGATGATGAATTTCACGTTTACCCAAAACCAATTAGAGAGATGATTTCTGATTGTGAGGAGAACGGATGGAAATTCATTACGGGAGGTTTTCTCGATAGGATAGGAGAGAACGGAAAGTTTCCTTTGGTAACAAATGAAACTGATATATGGAGTAAGTTCCCACTTGCAGGGTATTTTAGGTATCCAATGAGTGGAGCTTGCCCAAATAAAGTTTGTATAATGAAAGGTTCAGTTGATGTAACACCTGGTCAACATTATGCAATCATAGATGATTCTCATGTATGGGGTATTGAGGGATTTAAACACCCTCTTAGATACCCAATTGGAAGAGGTGAAGGATTTGTACAAGTTCATCATTTTAAATGGGATTCTACCGTTTTAGAACGATTAAAAGAAGTATCTAATACTGAAAAAGAATATTCCTTTTGGGAAGAGTATAGAAAGATGTATAAAGCAATTCAGATTAACGATTGGGAAATCGATATTAACAATCCTGAATTTATGTTTGAACGAATGTATACCAACTTTCATTTCGATTACTCAAAATGGAATAGATTAACAAGAAAAATTATTAGTATTTAATAATTTTATATATTTATATACAACAAATAAAAACAAAAACAATTAATTAATTTACGTTATGGCAAAAGATGAAACTTCACAAATTTTAGAAGAAAGAAAAGTTAAAGCTCTTGAAAAAATCGGAAACTCTTTAGATGCACTTACATTGTGGGTGGAAGAAATCGATAAAGATGCTTGGGGACCAAGATTAGAGTGGTACTTATCAGAGTGGTATGAAACTAAAATCAAATCTCTAAAAAAATAAGTATCGATGAATAAACTTGGTATCATTGTACCATATAGAAATCGTAGAACCCACTTAAATCACTTTACAACATCTATAAAAAATCATTTCATTAAATCTAAAATAGATTATGAAATGATTATAGTAGAACAATCCGATGAACTTCCGTTCAATCGAGGTTCTCTATTAAACATAGGTGTAAATAAAGCTAAAGAACTTGGGTGTACCTATGTAGTACTACATGATGTTGATATGATACCAAGTTCAGAAGTCGATTACTCGATAGTTGATAGACCTACCCATTTAGCTACTGATTTTATATCAATGCATTACAAAAAGCAGAAACGTATTGTTTTTGATGAATATTTTGGTGGTGTTACTATGTTTCCAATAAATGATTATTATCATATAAATGGTTATTCTAACAAATATTGGGGATGGGGTTATGAAGATGATGATTTACTTTGGAGATGTAAAGAAAACTTTTTTGATTTTAACACAAAAGAATTACCATTAAATTCAGCATCTTCAGCTGCATTAGAACTGAATGGACATACTAGCAAAATTACTATACCTAAACCTTTTAGGTTAAAAAATTATACTATATTTTGTTCTTTCGAACCGAAAGAAATTGAATGTAACGAGGGATTTCCATCAGATGAGTATAATCTCTTCTGTATTCCTGGATATGATTTAAGCTTTTCTTATAATTCATATAAACGATATAAATTTGAAGTATTTAATACCGATAAAGATTGTATAAGTTTAAAATCAAATATATCTCCTCCTAAACAAACTACATTATGTGTTACTGTAAACCAAACTAATAATGTTATTAAATTTTATCAAGATGGAGAGCTTGTAGATTCAATTGAATTTCCTGGTAAATTACTAAACTATGCTTCTGAAAAGAATATGTACTTGGGTGATTCTCCTTCATTAGAGTTTAATAATAGAAGACCTTTCGGTGGAACAATTGATTATTTTGCGATGTTTAATCATTCACTTGAAGAAGGTCAAGTTAAGGAAATATCTACAAATAAATCAATGGGACTTACGGAAGCATTTGGTAATTATATTGCACCACATACTCTTGAAATATGTTATGATATGAAAACCGCAACTTACTCTAGTATTCCTGACTTGAGTGGAAACCGAAAAGGTAGAACTGCTGAAGTTATGGATTGTGGTAAAGTACCAATTCAACAAGCTAGTGATTTTATGAAAATACCAATACCATGGAGAAGAGATTCTACCTTTGAATTGTTATATCATAAAGAAAACGGATTTTATGAAAACAAATGGACTTGGACAGATACAAGAAAAAATCAATTACATTTTTATAACAAAGTATTAAAAGGAAAATCTAATTATAAAAGAGATGGGATTGATAATGTTAGATTTAAATTATTATCAGATACAAAAATGGATAACTATTATTTTATATCAGTAGAACTATGGAAGTAGGTAAATTAGAAATAGGAATAATTGCAGGTAACTTTGATGTTCTACATCCTGGTTATCTAAAGATGTTTCAAGAAATTGAAAATCATTGTGAAAAATTATTTATACTATTACATGATGACCCAACTATTGAAAGACCTGAAAAGAAAAAA
>ENA-UZWT01002522-UZWT01002522.1-metagenome-genome-assembly--contig:-Day-1-50m-contig-2522_pt1 | contig 16347 bp, 17 predicted proteins | sample MGYA00260338_ERZ794898 | MGnify/ENA metagenome assembly ERZ794898 | reverse complement strand
AATGTAAGTTTATTTCTTGATGCAGTTGATACAAGAATGGAAGCTGTAAAAATGCAAAAGCCTGAAGATTCTGTTGTGGCGAGTAAAAAACCTACAGAAGATGCAGACAAAATAGTTTTTGAAAAACCGCTTACAGTTGAAGAAACAGAATCTAGATTAGGAAGGAAACTTCTTTCATCTGAAAGACCTAAAGTTGTTAGTCAAAATATTAGATATAATTTATTTATAAAAGCAGGAGAAGAATTAGAAAGAGTTGAAAACTTAGACAAAAACAATTTAACTGCTAAAACTTATAATGCACTTTTAAAAAGAGCTGAAAAAGACTATAACAAAACTTATCAAAAATACAAGTATTATTATATAGATAACAACAGAAGCTTACTTTCTCCCGAAGTTTAATTTAAAGGAATAATTAATGTCTGAATCAAAGTATGCAAATACAGAAAATTTTCTAAACCAACCAAGTAAAAGACAAACAGATTATCGCTTACACGAATCTCAAGTTGATTATGAATCTTTTTCTGTTCCTGAAAACTATTCGGTTACTAACTGGGAACAAGACTCATCAGTTTTACAAAGCTTTGAAACCTTAACTGATTACTTGTCCGAAGACCGAGGAATGGGTTCTTATCTTATAGACCAAGCTACTACTGGTCAAGATACAGACCCTGCTGAGTTTATGCGTGATTTAACTATGCGTTTAGGTGCTCCGCTTTCTCTTGCTAAGTCTCTTAAAGATGCTCCTGAGAATGTTAAAGCTGCATTTAGAAACATGAAGTCTAAGTGGGATAAAGCCTCATTGACAGGCGCAGGCGAATACATGGGTGCAGTTAAAGACTATGGCGCTGATGTTCTGTTTAGCCCTGAAGGCGTAGCAACTGTAGCAGGTGTTTTATCAGGTGGCTTTACGTTTGGTGCTACTTCAGCAGCTACAGTGGCAGGCCGTAAAGCTGCGCAGCTGACAGCAAGCAAGGCTCTTATGGATGCAGTGAGAGCTACAGCAGCCGCTACAACTAAAAACCCTTTAAAGGCTGCTTCTCTTGTAGGTTCTATACATGGCGGAGTAGGCACTCACCTTGCACAAGAAGTAGACATCTCTGCAGATATTAAAAGCGAAGAAGACTACAGCATGGGTGAAAACCTTTTCGGTACTGCAGCAGGTGCTGTATTAGGTCCTGCAATCGTCAAAGGCTTTGGATTGATGGGTAAGGGCGGTAAGTTAGCCAGAGATTATTTTAGTGAAGGCACAAGACCTACTAAACCTATACCGCTAAAAGAAGCTGAAGAAGCTTTTAATAGTGCTGTTGATGCTGAAGATATTCCGCAATCAGGAGCTAAATTAGTAGAGCAGCTACAGCTTAAACTAGACGGAGACGAAACTCCAAAGGGTTTAAAAGGTGTATGGAAGCCTGTGCCCAAACAAGGCGAGCTAGACTTTGGTGACGATATAAACACAGCAATAGATACTTTTGTTGAAGACTTAGGCGGTGGTGAAGCAACACGCAAAGAAGTACAGCAAGCTATTCGTGCTGCGGCAGACTCGGAAACAGTAGGTGGGAAAAGAAGCAAGCTTATTCAAGGCTTATATACTGTTTCATCTAATATCAGCGGTAACATTTTTGGTAAAGCTGCAGGTGTTCTTAGCCCACTAACTTCCATATCTGGCACAGCAAAACAACTGCAAATGAAGCTAAGCCACGAGTTTGGTATTGAGTATAAGACTCAAGGTAAGATTGTAGAAAAAGACTTGTCGGAAGTTCAGCGTGAAATTACTGGTAACTACAATGAAAGATTCCGAGCTATTGTAGACGGACTATCTTTGAGTGAGTTAGACACTAAACTAGCTGAAGACGTAAACAGTGCGCTAAGCTTGAGCCTAAGAAGCGTAAAGCCTATCCAACACTCAAACTTCGATGCGAATGTAAACGCATCTATCAATCAAGCCGCAACAGAAATTAAAAGTCTATATAAAGAAATGGGCGTTAAGCTAAATGATATTGAAGTTATAGACAAGCTAGTAGATAACTATGTCCCACGTATGTGGAAGCGTAGTGCTATTGAAAACAACCCAACTAAACTAATAGATTTGTTTGTTACTAAAGCAGGTATGTCTAAAGCTGAAGCACGTAGAACTGTAGACAGTATGCTTGATATTAAGAATCAAGTAGACCAAGGTACTGCAGGAGGCTACTTCTTTTCTTCTAAGCGTAAGATTGAAACAATTGGCAACGATGCAGACTTCGAAGAGTTTTTAAACAATGATGTTCTTGGCTCTCTGCATGCATACACTTACCAAACAGGAAAGTCTTTAGCTAAGCATCGTGTACTAGGCGTAAACAACTTCCAACAATTTGACAAGTTCTATGTTAACAGAATCCGTGAAGAAGTGGAAAAGTCTGGCGAAACATTTACACCTAAAATGCAGCGCAACATTGAAAAACTTTACCGCTCTTCAACTGGCGAGGGTTTAGAGCGTTATGGTCGTACAGGTCAGAACATTGTAGACGGATACAGTTTTGCAAACCGTGTAGGCTTACTAGGTTTAGCAACTCTATCAAGTTTAACTGAAGTTATGCTTAACATTAGCAAGTCTGGTGTGCGTAATTCTGTAAAAGGTTTTGGTGATGCAATGAAGCAATCACATAAAACCATTACTAAAGACTTAGAAACTAAACTACAAACAGAACATGGCTTAACTGCAAAAGAAGCTCTAGCTGAAATGCGTAGCTTTAGTATTCACGTAGACCAAGCATTAGCTCAAGTAGGCGACAGATTAGCAGGCGATGAGCTTGTACACGAAGGACTACAAACCGCAAGTAATAAGTTTTTCAGACTTACACTTCTAGACCAGTGGACCAAGTTTGTACAAAGCGTATCGTTTTCTAGCGGTAAGAACCTTATCAACGACAACATTGTAAAACTATCTAGCTATGGTTCTGAACCATTAGACAGAGCAGGGGAAACTCTTGCGGGTGAATTAGCTGAGCTAGGCATTGATTACAGTAAAGCTGTTAAGTGGCACAATGCAGGCTCTAAAACTGATGATGCCTTTTACAAGTCAGATATTCTAGGCGGGGCTGCACGTTATACAAACTCTGTAGTTTTACAGCCTACTGCATTATCTGGTCTAAAGCCGTTGCTATATTCTAATCCTAAGACTGCGGTGTTGTTCCAACTTCTTAGCTATCCTGTAGCATTTACAAACACTGTAATGAAAGGGGCTGCTAAACAGCTTATAAAGAATCCTAAGCGTAATGCAGGTAAAATTGCAGCAGCAGGTACAATTATGACAGGCATGGCTAGATGGACTAACTATCTACGTACAGGCGGTGAGAATGAAAGAGGCAAGGATACTGATGAAATTATATATTCATCTATTGCCCGTTGGGGTGGTAATGGCATCCTAGTCGATAGCCTACAACGTGCTAGAACAGCTGCTAAGTATAGCGGAAGTAACCTAGCCTATGCTACACTACCATTCGGTCCTGCGGCTTCAGATGCCCTAAGCTTAATACAGCAAGGAATTATACCTACTGTAGGAAACAAAGTTCCTTTTATTTCAGGCAGCTACTTCGGTAAGCAAATTCTAGGCGAGCACGAAGTTCTTGACTATAGACGTTCTTTAAAAACTAAACAAGAAGAAGTCTTTGGTGGTTTAATTCCAGAGTTTGAAGAAACTCCAAGTGCTCCGGGATTTTATACGGGTGGTGTAGTAGCTGCGGCTAGAGCTGCATCTAAACCTATTGCTCAACTATTCTCAAAAGAAGTCGCTGAAGAAGCTCCAAAAGTGTTTGCTAATAAAGCTGATAGAATAGTTAAGGAAACTGATAATATATTCAACACTGAAACTATTGATAATGCTTTCAACAAAATGGATGAGACTTTAACAGACTTACAGCTTGAGGGACACATAAGCCTAGACAGCTATAACCTAGATGATTTTGCAGAAGCGGCTGTAGTTTCTGAGTTACGCAAAAAGTTTAAACCTTTAAGTGAGCTTGAAGCTAATGCTGATTGGGTTAAGGCTATGAAAAGTGGTGCGGCTGCTGCTCCTGAAAACTGGAGAGGTGCTCAAGAATCTATGGGTTACAACAATGATGAAATCATAGCATTTAAAACCATTGAAGAACTTAAAGATGATGTAGACCCAGATTTTCTTATTAGAGATGTTGTGGCTATGAATATGCAAACAATAAAGAATACTCACGATAAGTTAAATATTAAAATCACAGAAGCTGATATTGAAAAAGCAAGTAAAGTTAAGTTTGATGAAGATAGTTTAAATGCAACACATCAATTTTTAACTCAAGTAATTGATAGCACTGAATCTATGGTTTCTTTAGAGGGTGCTTCTAAAATAGCTAGAAATGCTATTGTTAAATTAGCTGCTGATGGAGATATTGATTTTAGTAAGTTTAAAGCTCCAAAGATTTCTAAGATGCAAGAAGATGATGGAGCTTTAGATTCTTCAAATCAAGCAGCAAACATAGAAAAATATGTAGCTAACTCACAGAAAAAAGATATAGTCTACAGAGCTATACAGACCTTTAAAGATAGAGAGTTTAATGTGGCGTTTACATTCCCAAGAGAAATGGGAACTCATGTAGGAACTAAGGGCGTTGCAAAAACTATTAAATTAAGAAACATGCTATTTGATTTGTACGATGGAGATAAGGCAGGAGATAAGTACAAAGCATTTAAAAATAAAAAGCCTGACCAACTAAACTATAACAAAGAGTTTGAATCTTTAGAAAGACTAGGTAAGGCTGCAGACTATGAATTTGAAGATACCATAATCCAACAAGGCTATATAGATGTTAAAAATCCTTTAGTATATAAAGGAGAGACAGCTGAAGGTAAGTGGGCTGCAGAAGAAATACTAGCTAGTGAAGAAGGTCTTAAAGAACTTATTGAAAATATAAATCTTTCTGGCGTTAAAGTAACTTCAAAGCTTGAAAAGAAATTAAATGCTTTAAGTGAAAGAGCTAAAAATATTAAAGTTCAACCTAAAGAAACTATGCTTGAAAAAATCAAAGCTGAGCTGAAGGGATATGAGCTAACTACTGATTTACGTACAGAGCTTCAGGGTATGGGCTTTGATTCAATAAAGTATAAAAATGAAATTGAGTTTGGGTTTAAGGGCGAGTCTGAGTCTTCTTATATTTTATTTGAGCCGAATCAGTTTAAGCTTACTACGGCTACCAAGTTTGATGCCAATGACTCAAGACACGCATTCAATATAGGTGGTGCTGTAGCTAAAGTACTAGCTCCTAAACTAGCTTCAGGGTTCTTTAGTAAAGCTCAAAAAGAAGCTTTGAATCTTCAACAAAAGTCTGGCACAGGCGATGTAATGCTTAAAAGACTTGAAGATAAAGGCGTATCTAAAGAAGAGCTTGAGTGGACTGGAGCTAAAGAAAGGTTTGAAGGTAAGTCTGAAGTATCCCGTGAAGAAGTGCAAGAGCATTTTGAGGATGTTGAGTTTGACTTAGATGTTAAAGAAGGTAGATATACAGATAGGTCTGCTTATAAGCGTGACGAATCTGACCTTGACTTACCAGAAGATACTTTTGAAATGACAAGAGATGATGAGTTTTGGGAATGGGTTGAGGACAACCGTCCTTTAGATTTAGACATGATTGATGAGGGAGTTATTTCAGGAGATGAGTTTGATTCTTGGTATAGCACTGCTCGCTCAGAGTGGGAGGGCGGTTCTAGTGCTTTAGACGAGCCTGATTTTGATGTTGTTCCAATGCACTTAGACTTTGCTTTTGAAGGAAGAGATACTAAAAACTATAGAGAGCTTCCTATTGTGTTGCCGCAAAAGTTTAAAAAGTCTGAAAAAGATTTTATACACGCACACTTTCCAACACTCAAAAACCCCATAGCTCATGTACGCTTAGCGGACGTAGAGCCTGTAAAGGGCGACAGCAAGGTTCTTTTAATTGATGAGATACAAAGCGATGTTCATCAAATGGGGAGAGATGCAGTTGTCCCTGACTTGCCCTTTAAAAAGGAAAAGAAGTGGGGTCTTTTAGGGTTAAAGAAAGCCATGATGGAAGCTGCTGAGGGTGGGTATGATGAAGTAGCTTTAACTACAGGAAGCCTGCAAGGAATCAGAAACCGTCAAATATCTAAAATAGATAATGTACAATTGCAAGAATTTAAATCGGGTGTAAATAGAATTTCTTTTTACGATAAAGAAGGAAACATCTATAAAATTATAAGCAATCAAGAAGATGGATACAATGCTTATGGTGAAAATTATATAAACGAAGCAGCTAGAATAATAGGCAAAGAAAATGTAGATAAGCTTTTTGCTCAGCCTGTATTTAGAACAGAAAATCAAAGAGAGTTTATACAATCTGGTCCGGGAAAAATGAAAGTTTTAGAAGACTTAGAGATTGAAAAAGGCGGAGAAAAAATGAAACAGTTCTACGACAAGACTCTAATGAAGCTACTTAAAACAAACTTTGCTGACAAGTATAATGTTGATATTAAAGTAAAAGAAATAAAGCAGAATGAAGATGTCGTAAAACTTCCTGTACTAAAAATTACAGAACAGATGCGTAAAGACATTTTAAAAGGCTTACCAATGTTTGCAGAAGGTGGTGAAGTTGATGAAGATGCCATCATTCAAAAAGCTGAGTCAGTGGCCCAAGAAGAACCCGTAGTGGCTGTCAGCAATCAGCTAACTAAAGGAAGTACCATTACAGCTTTAAAAGCTAATTTAAACAAAGGAGAATAGATTGAGTACATTTAAATATTTTAAATTGTCTGATTTTGATTGTCAAGAGACTGGCGAAAATCACATGAGCGAGGAGTTTATCCACAAGCTAGATGAGCTTAGAGCTGCTTGCGGCTTTCCGTTCTATATTACAAGCGGTTATCGTTCAGAGAAGCATAGCATAGAATCTAAAAAATCAAAACCGGGAACTCATGCACAGGGAATTGCAGCTGACATCGCAGTTAATGGCGGCTCTCAGCGCTTTACAATTGTTAAGAACGCACTTGCTATGGGCTTCACAGGCGTAGGTGTGGCTCGTGGATTTATACACGTAGACGTTCGTGAAACAACCCCTGTAATGTGGAAGTACTAAGGAGTAAGATTATGTTACAACAATTGATTGGGCCTGTTACAGGACTACTAGACAAGTTTATAGAGGATAAAGACAAGAAGAATGCGATTGCGTTTGAACTATCGACAATGGCTGAAAAGCACGCACAGGAGCTTGCGAAAGCGCAACTTGAAGTTAATAAGACAGAAGCGGCACATAAGAGCTTATTTGTGTCGGGTTGGAGACCGGCTGTTGGTTGGACTTGTTGTGTTGGACTTGCGAGTCAGTACATTCTTATCCCGATGGCAAATTTTGCGCTTGCTCTTGCCGATTCTACCATTGAAATCCCTGTACTAGATGTGTCAACTATGATGCCAGTACTTATGGGCATGTTGGGTCTAGGCGCTATGAGAACCGTAGAGAAAGCTAAAGGCGTAAATAGAAATTCGTAGGAGGCTAAGATGGCTACCAAGAAAAAATCTACAGTAAACAAAGCAGGAAACTACACTAAGCCCACTATGCGTAAGAACTTGTTTAACAAGATTAAGGCGGGCACTAAGGGCGGTAAAGCAGGTCAGTGGTCTGCACGTAAAGCACAGATGCTTGCTAAACAGTATAAGGCTAAAGGTGGAGGGTACAAGTAATGGCTCTTAAAAAATCTCAAAAGTCTTTAAAGAAATGGACTAAGCAGAAGTGGACAACAGCTAGTGGTAAGAAGTCTTCAGAGACTGGTGAAGTGTATGCACCTAAGAAAACAATTGCTAAGCTAAAGTCAACTGCTGCGGGTAGAAAGAAGTTAGCTGCTGCTAATAAGAAGAAAAGAGCAGCTACAAAGAAAGGGAAGCAGCATGCTAAACATGGACTACACAAAGGTAAAAAACGATGAGAGAACAACTTAAGAAGGGCGGTAAAGCTAAAGACTCAAGACTTAAAAGGGCGGGAGTTGCAGGATATAATAAACCTAAAAGAACTCCTAGCCACCCAAAGAAATCTCACGTTGTTGTAGCTAAGGTAGGAGACAAGGTAAAGACTATACGCTTTGGAGAACAAGGCGCTAGTACAGCGGGTAAGGCTAAGGCGGGTGAATCTGCTAGAATGAAGGCTAAGCGTAAAAGCTTTAAAGCCCGCCATGCTAAGAACATCAAAAAAGGTAAGATGTCCGCAGCATATTGGGCTGATAAAGTTAAGTGGTAGAGTAGGCAGTAAGCTCTCGTTCTAAGTACTCGTGCATGTTTTCTAACTTAGGTTTAGCGTCACGAATAATCTTACGTATGAGAGCTAACTCATCTCCTTTAAACAGCTCATGTAATCGTTCTTCGGGTAAGCCACCCAGTTCCGTTAGGATGGCCCCCGAATGATTAACGATAATTCTAAAAGATAATATGTTAGCTTCCTTTGCTTTCATATTTAATACCTACGTTATTTCACAGGCATTACCGACACAAGCTAACTCCTGTGAACCGGTAGTGTTATCTTCTTGTTCAAAGTAAACTAAGTCATTCCAGTTCACGTTCTGTGGCATTGACTCAAGAAGCTTATTGTATTCATCAGCATCTATATCTTCATAGGGTGCTTGTTGATATACATGGTCGCTAACAGGCAGTAAGCTGATACCTGAACAAATATCAAAGTTATCCCATATCCACTGAGCAACTTGTAAGTACTCATCATCTGTATAGTAAACAGTGATGCTTGGCTTATGCTCACACCAAGAGTTCTGATAGGTCTTCCAAAGCTTTAACTGCTCCATAGCCCCTACTTCTTTAACAACCACACTAGCTTCTGGTGCTTTAACAGGAAAGCTATATACCACAGAAGACTCTGACATTACATCTTGTTCTACTGGGAATCCTGCTGCTTCCATAAAGACTGCAAGTGGGTCTTTCTTGTCTGAACGTACTCTCCGAATGTAATGTTTAGAGAAACGAGGGTGAATCCCAGAAGCAGAATCGACAAGTTGAGACACAGTACCGCTAGGCTTAACACAAGTAATAGCTGCAGACTGTTCAATGCCAAGCTTTTTAGCCCATTTCTTATTCGTTGCGATAGCGACATCTCTTAAACTCTCCAAAGTTTTCTCTAGTTCTTCTTGGTCTTCTTGACCAGACAATAGTTTGTTGTCCATTATACCAGTCATGCTTAAACCAAGCAATGCTTCGTCTGATGTGTTCTTGTGCCAGATGTTTCGCAGGTATCTAAAGTCTGTAAGAGTAGCCTGAAGCGTACCAATAATAGCGGCTAGTTCTACTTTTTCTTTTAGTGTTTCTGCTGTATCATCTTCACGTACAACAACCTCAGATAGATTACAGAACTGATTACTACGTAGGATAATCTCAGAGCAAGGGTTAGTACCAAAGTCTTGTTCAGCATCTCTACGACCATTACGAGCTGCAATATTCTGAGCAGCTACACGACTAAACAATCCTCGTTCACCTGCACGGCTTTCGTATAGAGTCTTCATTTCGTTTATGAAGGCTTCAAAGTCTGGCTTCTCTGTGTACGCTACACTGTTGTTAGCCAATCGTCTATGACCATCTGCTTCCCACCACGCACCTGTCTTAGCTTTAGCCATGCGAATGTCTGATAGGTTTGATAGACTTATAAGTGCTGAACGTCTAACGCCACCAACAACTACAATATCTGCAACCTTACACACAACATCGTGACACTCAATGCTTGTTAGCTTACGACCATTTGCTTTCTGAAAGACTTCTACACAGAAGCGGAACAGGTCAGCCAAAGGAGCAGAGCCTGATGCACGACCACCAAAGGTCTTAAGTCTAGCACCTGAAGGACGTACCTTACTCATATCCCACTTAGGAATCTTACCGGCATAGAGCATAGCAATAAGCTCACGGAATGCAGAAGCCCATCCAATCTTACTGTCAGCAACTACAATCGTAGTGTCTGTGTTGTGGAATGTTTCTGCTACTACTGGAAGCTTGTTGATAAAGTTACGCTCAACACTGAACCCAACCCCTGTACCACACATAAGAACGTACATCAGCTCATCAAAGCTTCGAGGCGAATCAATGGCTAAGTAACTGCAGTTGAATCCGGCTACATTATCTTTGTCTAGCGCTTCACCTGCTGTCATCATACATCTCATAGAGGGCATAACTTTTTGTGTTAGGATTCCATCGTACACACGCTCAGCTGTTTTCTTATCAAGCTGCTTGCGATTAACCCAGAAGTCTACATAACGCTGTACTGTTTCTTCCCACGTTTCACGCCTGCCTTCTTCTGAAAGCCATCGTGCATATCTAGATTTATGTATAAACTGTTGATACTTATCCATTCACTACTCCATGCCGTCATATTCAGGGTGAGTAAATGTTACAGCTTGCCAAAACTCTTTGTAGAAAGATAGTACATCTTCCTTGTTTTTCCATACAATTACTGCGGGTACATACACTGGTGAAACTAAAAATAATACTACTGCTTTTAAAAAATATTGATGTCTTGCTCTCATGTTAACTCTCCTGATATACATTGCCGATAGATAGGGTTAGAAATGGTAGCTGTATTACGAGCCCCTCAAATGGCATTACGTCATGTTCGCCATCTTTCACTGTCCATACGGGTCGACTATCACAAAATTCTAAATCGAGCCCGATTCCATTTCTTACTTCTAAACTAAAAAGTCTGTTCCAAAAATAAAATGTCATCTGTATTTCCCTTTGTTTTTTTGCGTTCGGTCTTAGCTTTAGAAGACCTTGTTATCTTTTTAAATTTCTTTTTGCGTTGAAAGCTTTTACGCCTTTCTTCTTTTCTGTCCATTATAACCAACCTAAATTTGTAGCGTTGTTTAAAATAATCATAAAACAGGTAGCGATGTGGACGAGCCACCAGAAAGTCCTAATAGCCGCCACTGTATCTGCTTGCTTATCTGTCTCTCCTACCTTCTCTCCAAGAGACTTAGCCCAGATACGCCACCACTTAGTCATTATCAGATAGATTTGTTTGAGTAAGTCTGCTCAAGTACCAAGCAGCTTTTTGTAAGTCTTGTACTGCATTAGACTTTCTTTCGTAACGCCACAAGTATTTAATAGCGTTGCCCTTTAGGTAGCCTTTGAAAGCTTCAGGGGTCATGCTCTCTTCAATAGCTTCGATGCACTCTACCTTGCCGTAGTTATAATGCGAGGGGCTGTTTACATTGTCGGCTTTTTCATTATCCCAACAATCTTCAAAGTCTCCTGCATCAGCAGTAACAACAGGGTCAGTGCCTCTTGTGCTATCAAATACCCAGTTAGAATTGAGGCGTTTCATGTACTCCTCAAACGTGGGCTCACCTACTTTGTTTGTTTTAAAAGTTACTTTATCCCAATCAGCAGGGGTTGCATCATCAATGCTCATTCTTAAAGTCCTCTCTTTTCTTTGCGTTAATCCATTTGTCAGGTATACTATCTTCACTGAACCATCTAAAGTTGTTCTTGTCTGCCCACTCAGAGTGTGAGCGCCTTGTGCCGTCCTTACGTACCTTAGCTTGAGGCATAGGTGCGCTTGGGTTAGCAAACAGAAACACTAGCTCGATGTCATCAGGAAGAGCTTTGTTAATCCAGATATACTTACTATACTCTGCACTGTCCCAAAACCTGCCCTTTGCTTCAAGCAATATCTTCTTGCCGTCAATAACTCTAACAAAGTCAGGCTCGTATTTGTGGCTAATAGTATACTCAACCTTATCAACATGATGCTCCCAGTCATCTAGGATTCCTGAGTGAAGTTCATATTCCCAGTTAGAGTCATAACCCTTAACTAGGTTTTTCTCTACTGGTCTTTTGACTCTTGGTTTCCTAAAGCCCTTCCTAACTTTTTTCAATGTAGTGTTGCCTCCCTGCGTTCAAGCTCAACGCTGACTAAAAGCAGTAGTGCTTCTAAAAACTGCTCGTCAACATCAGCGATTGTCTTGTTTGAATTATATAAGTAGCTTCCTATAGCTATTATAGCGTCTTCTATTCCTAGCGTTTCGACATCTTCCACACTATGTCCTCGCTTGTAATGTCTTCTATTTCTTTATCTGGGAATATTTTTAGGAGCTGCTTTATCTTTTTGTTTAGCCACTTGTCTGTATAAAAGCTAAGCCTGAGTTGACCCTGACCCCAAATATGTTTTTGGTCGGGTAGCATTTCTTCCATGTTATGTTCATTAATCTTATCAGCTTCTACTTCGTCAACCAAAGACCTCAGCCACTCAAGCTGAAGTCTTTTAGATTGCTTGTAGATTCTTTTGCTTTTCCTACGATTCATAGTACCTCATCCACCTTGGGTTCTGCTACGACTTGAGTTAGATATGTATAGCCTGTAGAATATTTAAAAGTTCTAAGGCCTTCGCCATCGTTAGCATCTTTGTGACATTCGTGTTTATACTTACACCACGAACAACCTTTAGGTAACTTCATATTACCTTTCTTTCCATCAGGTATGGGAGTATAACATAGTTGAGGCGGTTTGTCAAGTTTTAATTCATCTAATAGGGTAGTTATTTTAGTATTGATGTTAGGTTTATCTAAGTCATCGGGAGTGTACATACACAGCTCACCGCTTTCTTTGTTGATAACAAGGAAGCCGCCCTCATCTGTACCCTCTGCTTCTTCATACCCTGCAAGCTGTCCGAGATAACCAAAGGGGTCATCAGCGGCTAGTGTGCCGTTCTGAAACTTATTGAATGCAAACTTAGATGCAGACTTAACGTCAACTACTTCGCCATTAATCTTACAATCCATGTGCCCTACAATGCCGTTAACCTTAACTTCTTTTTGCTCATCGGTTACATTGTGTCCTGCCATACGAACAAGCATTAACACAATCTCTTCAAGCACATGACCATACAAGAACTTAATCTGTGTTGCTCCATCAACAGAGCCACGACCATTGGGGTCTCGTTTCTCAAACCACATCTGACGAGACGGCTTACCTACGTTAGACATTCTAACAGTGAAGTCGGTGTCACGCTTTCGGGGTGTAGCCCAGTGCATGATAGCTTCTTTCATTGATGCCATAGTTTCATCAAGCGCCTCCTCCGTTATTGGAAGAGGCTCGCCATCTGAAAGTTTCTCAAGCATATTATATATGTCAGGAACTATAGTATTAAGCTTGCTCATAATCTAACTCCTTAAACGCTTTGATTACATCAGTAGAGAATAACTTCTGCAAGTTTAAAAGATACATCTGGCTTGCTCGGTTATCACCACCAGAGACAGTCTTAAAACTATCAAGACCTTTTACAATCTTCTTGAGAGTCTTGGTGTTGAATACCAGTGTGCAGTATTCATCATCACCGACACATAGGTTATGAAACCAATAGTCTGATTCGGTTGCATCAATACCTGATGGCTTACCCCAAGACTTATATTCAATGCAAATGTTACCAGTCTTTTGCCATAGGTCACGCTCTGATTTTACTTCTATCTTTTTGTTGGTGAGCATGTCTGCAATTTTATCTTCACGCACTTCACCATACTGTAAGTCTAAGTCGAATTTCTTTCTGTCTGCTTTAGTGGGTTTCATGCCAACCATCTCCGATGTTATAGTCCCCGTCAAGAGGACAGTTTAAGTTTAAGTTAATTCCTGCTTGTATAATAGCTTCAACGCCTAGCTCACCTACTTTATCTGCGACTGATGCTCGGCACTCTATCTGCCACTCATCATGTACATTAGCCACAAACTTAGCGTCTAATCGCATTTCTTGTATGCTGTTGTCCAATATAACCAAGGCTTCTTTCATAACTATAGCACCGGCTGACTGGAGTAGTGTATTGAGTGCGGCATGTTCAGAGCGCACTGCAACCTTACGACCATCTAAACCTTTTAGGAATCCCTTTTTACTTTCTCTCTGTACTCGTTGGACAAGAGATTTAAATGATGGGAGGCTATCAAGAAATTTGTTTCGTAGTTCTCTACCTCTTGCTTTACCTTGCTTAGCCACTGACCCAAGCTTTGCATCTCCTGCTCCGTATAAAAGGGCATAGATGAAAGTCTTTGCCTGATTTCTTGATTCAAGTCCTGCAAGGTTTTGATTTGTAGTGTGGATGTCTCCGTTGAGAATTTCATTTGTATATCCCTCATCGTTCATATAGTGTGCAAGCATTCTTAGTTCTAGTCCAGAAGCATCAATGCCCACCAGTTGATTGCCATCTTTTACAGTCCAACACTCACGACACTCCTTACCATAGGGTGAGTTAGTGCTCGGTATTTGAGCGGTGTTGGGATGGCTGTGTGTCATACGCCCTGTCACTGCACCATTGTGGTTAACGTATCCTCGTATCCTGTTGTCAGGTTCAAGTGCTTTAAGCCAACTATTAACCTGAGCCAAGCGCTTTTGAAGCATTAGATACTCAGCAATCAAAGCAGCTTCAGGTATGTTTTTAACCTTTGACAATGTGCCCTCATCAACAATTGGCTGACCAGTAGGTGTAAAGTTTTTAGGCTTCCATCCTGCATCAACTAAGTACTCACCGATTTGTTTACGAGAGCCTAGATTAAAAGGTATAGATGTCTTACGAATCACATACTCTCTGGTTCGGTTCATCTCAGCCCACTCATCATCGCTAAGACGAACGCCTCTGTTATCAAAGTCTTGTCCAAGTTTAGACAGAGCACCAGATTTTGTGTACTTAGGATAGAGTGCTTGCTCTATAATTTTAGGTTTAAATGTTTCGTGGACTGTAGTCTCTACCTGAGACAGCTTATCCTGAAACATTGCAACTAACATCATAGCTTTCTTGGTGTCTAGCTCGAATCCGTTACGTCTTTGTTGGTCAATAATCTTAGCCACTGCATGCTCTAGTCTTACTGATTGTGGTGTGAAGCCACGACTCTCTTGTCGCAAAGCCATATACACTTTTGTATTCAGTTCTACATCACGCTTACAGTACTCAAGCATCTCTGGTGTGTAGGCATCCCAAGCATCTTGGTTGTCACCATAGTCACCTTTGTTAAATTTGAGGCGATAACCCCAAGACTCTAGACCATGACCACCCTCACGAGTTGGTTTAAATAATCTAGATAGAACTAATGTGTCTACAATCTTCTTGTCGCTTAGGTCAATGCCCTCTACATCTTTCAATGCAGGTAAGTCATAACCTAATAGGTTGTGTCCGATTAGCTTGGTAGCAGACTTTAGAAACTCATAGCCTTCTTCAAGCTGTGTATTGTCGAACGTAAACACATCTCCTGTGTCTACGTCCTGTGCTACAATACAGAATATCTTAGTAGGGCTGAGGCCATCTGCCTCAATATCAAATACTATGTTCATAACTCATCTCCATCAAATGCACTGTAGTCATCTTCGCTAGGTAGCTCACATAGCCTACCTGTGTCTCCGTCATACATTAAGCTGCAGGCTACTCCAACGTCACCAGTATATCTAGACTTGAGTACTCGCACCTTGGTCGTTGAAGCTTCTACATCATCATCCGACTGTTGGTTACGCTCAAGAGATATGACTGCATCGCTAAGCTGAGCAATAGACTGACTGCCACGTAAGTGTGATAGTCCTGTTTCTATTCCATTCTCATGCCCTCGGTTGCCGTCAACTCTACGGAGGTGAGACACTAGTATCATACCTACACCTGTCTCTTCTACAAGAGAGCGAAGTCGGTGCATGATACTGTCAATAGCTTTACGTTCGTCACCATCTAGTGCTTGAAGTACAAGCATGTGGAGGTGGTCAACAACTACCCACTTACAGTCTAAGCCTACAATAAGGTAGCGAAGCTTGCTGAATATATCATCTAAGTGATTGACACCAAGGTGAGCATGAATCCAAACACGACCCTCGTTCTCACCCATGAATACCTTGCGGTAAACATCGAGCAGTTTGTCTTCGCCTACTTCTTCTTTGACACTGTTGAGATGTAGCTTGGCATTAGCTTCAATAGACATAATGCCCTCGGCAGTCCTAGCCCAGTTCTCTTCAAGGGCTACGATACCTACGTTGTCTTCAGTGTGATTGATAAGCCAGTGTTCTAGCTCTCTAGTTACACTAGACTTTCCTAGACCAGTGCCGCCAGTAAGTGTTACTAGTTCACCTGACCTCATGCCCTCTAGCTTGGTGTTAAGACCATGCCAAGGATAAGGTATAGAGTCTTTCTTTTCACTCTGCAATTTGCGGTAAGCATCTAGCTGAGTAGATAGATTAAGAATACCAGATGGAGTATAAGTTTTAGCATCCCAGAAAGCACTGACAAAAGCAGTATGCTTCCGAGACTTGAGCATGTCGTTAGGGTCTTTGAAACCCTCTGGCAATGTCATCAACTTAGCTTTGTTAGGCTTGAGTAGCTTGGCAATAG
>ENA-UZWT01009445-UZWT01009445.1-metagenome-genome-assembly--contig:-Day-1-50m-contig-9445_pt1 | contig 16377 bp, 9 predicted proteins | sample MGYA00260338_ERZ794898 | MGnify/ENA metagenome assembly ERZ794898 | reverse complement strand
GCTTGAAACAGAAGATGTTGTAGCAGACGAAGTCAGAGCAGCACAAGCAGGAGGAAGGCCCCGCAAACCCCTCCCCTCTCAGTTTTCTGGCCCCGGCGGTGGTAAAGCATTTCAAATGGCTAACGAACAATATGAAGTTGATTTAGCTCGCTGGCGACAAGGCATCGAAGTTGACAATGTTAGAAACAACACAGCCGCTACAATGGAGGCAGAAACAGTAGGTACACCAGACGCTGTTGAAGGAGCTAAAGGCACAGTAAGCGAAGAAGCTCAAGCAGAGTTAGATGATGCTGAACTTACAGAAAGAGCTGAAGCTGCTAAAAGAGACGAAGAAGCAGAAGCAGAAGCTCTGGCTAACGAAGTAGTTTATGATGTTAATAAAGATTCTTATGTTAAAAAAGTAACTGGTGAAGAAGCTACAGTAGAAGAAACAAGAGAAGCTGAAGTAAAAACTCGTACAGCTATTTTAGGCGAGCCTGCTCCAGACGGCGAAGCTGCTGAAATTATGAGCATGTATGAGTACAACCAGCTTGAAAAACGTAAGATTAGTAAAGACAATGTAATTAAGAACCTAAGAAACCAAGGATTAAAAGACGAAGAAATTGCTAAGCGTCTTGCAGATAATCCTCAGTTAATTGCTGATGAAATGGAAAACCTTCCAGAAGATATTAAGACTACTTTGTCTGGCTTGCCTCAAGAAGCTTTGATGAGTGCTCAGATGGAATCTTTGATGGCAGGAATGGAAGACGGCGAAATACCTGCATGGGCTAGACCGGCTCTTGCTAAGGTTGAAGGTAATTTAGCTAAGCGTGGTATGAGTGCCTCTAGCATTGGTCGTGATGCTTTGTTTAATGCTATTATTCAAAGTGCTATGCCTATTGCTCAAAACAATGCTGCCGCTATTCAAAACGCTACGTCTCAGGACAAGCAAATTGCAGCAGACTTCTTGTCTAAGAACGCAGAGTTTGAACAACAAATGAACTTGGCTAACTTGAGCAACGACCAGCAAATGCGTTTAGCTAATCTGTCTGCTTTAAACCAAGCATCTTCTGATAATTTAAATGCTAGACAACAAACAGAACTAGCTAACCTTAACGCTCGTTTGCAAACTAACTTGCTTCAGGGTAAGATTGCTTCTGAGATGAACCAAGCTCAGTTAAATGCTGACCAACAACGAGCCGTTGTAAATGCACAGACTAACGCTGGAATTGATTTAGCTAAGTTTAACGCAGCTCAGCAAGTTGAATTAACTAATAGTAAGTTTATGCAAACAATGGTAACTACTGAATTTAATGCTGACCAGCAAGCCGCTATGCTAAACGCTTCTTCAATGGCTTCACTAGACTTAGCTAATTTGGATAAGAACGCTAAACTTGCAGTTCAAAATGCACAGGCTTTCTTGCAGATGGATATGGCTAATTTAAGTAACGAGCAGCAAGCAACTATATTATCAGCTCAGCAGAAACAACAAGCTATGTTAAGCGACCAGTCTGCGACAAACGCAGCTAGACAGTTTAACGCAGCCAATCAACAGCAAGCTGACCAGTTTATGCAAAATCTTAATACACAGATTAATCAATACAATGCGTCAGCAAACTCAGCTAGAGACCAATTCAATACTACTGAAAAGAACCGTATTGCAGCTTTGAACGCAGGCAATAAACTACAAGCTGAACAGTTTAGCGCACAGCTCGAAGCAGACATTGCGAAGTTTAACGAGACTCAAGATTTAGCACGAGACCAGTGGAATGCTTCAAACGCACAGGCAGTTGAGCAATCTAATACTCAATGGCGACGACAAGCTAACATGGCAGATACCGCAGCAGAAAACGCTGCTAATATGCAAAACGCTCAAATGACTTTTAACTTAACGTCACAAGAGTTGACGCAGGTGTGGCAGCAGCTTAGAGACGAAGCAGCGTATATTCGTCAGGCTTTTGAAAATGAAAAGCAGCGTAAAGCTCAACTACTTGCAACAGCAATCGGCAATGAAAAAGTAGCTTCGAAAAATAGCAGCGATGCGTATGCTTGGGTTGACGGTTTTTTAACCAAGACATAATAAACAACTAACTTGAACTAAAGGTAATAAAGATGGGATTTTTCAGCAAAGCGTGGAAAAAAATTAAAGGTGGAGTTAAGAACACTTTCAAGAAAATTGGAAAGGGGATTAAATCAGCCTTTAAAAAGTTCGGTAAATTTATGAACAAGATTGGAATTGTCGGTCAGCTCGCTATGTCTTTTATTCTTCCGGGAATAGGAGGGATGTTAGCCAACGGCTTTTCTGCTACTATCGGCACAGCATTTAAAGGTGTGACAGGATTCCTAGCTAAAGGCGGTAAGCTTGCACAAACAGCCGGTAAAATTCTTCAGTCAGGCGCTAAGTTTGCAAAGGCAGGAACATCAGCTTTTAAAACAGTTACTGATGGAGTTTCTAGTTTTCTGGGTGAGTTTACTAAAACTGCACTAAAGAAAATCCCCGGCATGGAAAATATGTTTCCTAAGCTTGCTAATGCTTCGGATAGTTTTTTCGTAGACTCAAGTACAGGCAAGTCTGCTTGGAGTACAGTGCAGACAGGTATTGATAAAAACATTAACGCTATTACTGAAGCTTTTAATGGTGGANNNNTTGAAGAGTTTGGAAATGCTAAGAAAATATTTACAGCTGAACAACAGAACGTTGTTGACAAGGCTACAAACTTAACTGGCGACGGAACCATTCCCGGCGGCACTGCTAAGACATCTAGTCTTTTAGACCCTAAAGGCATGGAAGGCGGTATAGATAATATAAACAAATCTTTTGAAAACTTTAAGCCTTCCGGCGAAGTTGACTTTTCAAATCTGGGCGATGTTTCAGGCGGTATAGATAATATACAAAGCAATATAGACTCTTACTCATCGGCTGTTAAAAGCCCTATTGAGTTCCAAACAAAAGCTGTAGAAAAAACTTTTGGCGAAAAACTAGCTTCACTTCCCGGCGATGCTATGGACGCTGTAAAAGATAAGTACACAGACTTTAAAGACGGAAGGTCTTTAGGTCGAGCAGTTGCAGACGAAGCTTTAGATTATGGCGTTGAAACAGTTACAGATGTAGGAGCGCAGATAAAACAGGACATTAAAACACGCTTGTCTCAAGAAGCCGGAATTGTAAAAGTTCCAGAACCTGCTGAAGTCTATGGCACTTATGTTGAAGCTTATCAGTCTGCCGGTATTCGAGACTATGGTTCTGCTGAAATAAATGATAGAGCAATGCAAATGTCTCTTAACCCATCACAATACGTGCAGCAAAACCCTTACGGATATGGTGCTAACATTTATCAAGAACAAATGAACATTAGACGAGGAGGCACCGTATAATGGCTACACTTACTTTAGAAGACTACCAAGCTGAAAGAGCTAAAATGGGACGAGCCGTTCCCGGACAGTCTTTAACAAACGACCCCGATGCTCCCGCACCTTATGAGAAAGCTCCAAAGTTTACAAACATTCACGAGATTAATGAATACTTGTGGGACTTTGTAACTGATGAAGAAATATATCCGGGGCTTATGAAAGGGCTTCAATCAGGTGTTCCAGTAATGAAGATGGTGCAAACTATTTTGTTTAATGAGTTTCAAGAAGGTACAATGAATCCTGACTTGATGCTTATGGCTGCTGAACCTTTAGCTTATATGTTAATTGCGCTTGCTGAGCGTTTAGATATAGATGTTGATATTGACGGAGAAGGTGAAGAAGAAGAAGTCTTTGGAGCCAAGATGAACGAAAGTAAAATGGAAGAGCTTAAAGCTAAAGCATCTGGATTAGGCATAGGAGGAAACTCCGTCATTACTCCAGAAATGCTAGATGAAGCAAAAAGACTTCCTAGTTTGCTAGAAGAAAAACCCCAAGAAGAAGCACTAGAACCTGAAGCTCCACAACAACCCAGCCTAATGGCTCCACCTGAAGGACAATAAACATGGCACAAGATTCAATTGCGTATGGCGAAAGCTTACTGTCTGGTATTCGAAAAAGAAATGACAGCATAGCAAGAGACCAAAAAAGAGAAGCTAAAAGAGATAAGTGGAAAGCTTTAGGTATGCAAGCAGCTATTGGAGTTGCTGAGAGTGCCTTAAAATCTAAGCATGAAAAATTTTTAAATTCAGAAGCAGCGCTTGCTCGTCAAACAGGCATGAATAAAGCTATTACAAACGGTCAAACTACTCTTAATGATTTAGAAACTATAAAAAGTTATGCGGGTGGACAAGACCAATATGTAATGGACACATATACCGCCCCTTTAATTAAGCAGTATATGCAAAAACAATATGCCGACGGTACTTATAGTACAGCACATTTTAATGCAGTATCTAAAAAACTTGCTGATTTATATAACCCTACAATGGTGGCTGCTTTTAATAAAGAAGCGAATGCAACTAAAACCTTTTTTGAAAATAATGATGTTGATTTGTACAACTCTAATAGAGAAAAATTAGCCGGAGCTAAAACAGTAGAAGATGGGTTTATTAATCTTGTTAAAGGTCTTCCAGTTATTAAGTCTTTAACTGGAGACATAGATAGAGATACTGTGCGGGCAAATCAAGAGGCGTACAGGCTTGCTGCTGTAGGTGATAAAGATGTACAAGGAAGCCATGAAAAAAGTTTAAAAGGCTTTCAAGAAGTTTTTGATAAAACTCAAAGTTCTGGGCTTGCTGATTTTGTTATGCAAAATATAAAAAACTCAGAAGGCGCTGTTATACAGTTAAATAGACCCCCTTTAGATTATACACACGAGACTAAAGAAAGAGATATTTATAGTGCTCTTTCTGGCAAAGTAACCGGCAAAGAAACTGTTGTAATTCAAACTGGTGTAAACTCGATAACAGGTCAAGTTGAATCAGTTGAAGAGATAAATCCTGATGGTTCAGTCAGAACAAAAGCCAATACAGAATCTCGTAATTATAACGACGAAGTAGCTATGATATTAGCCGGCGACAAAAAAGATGCCGCTACTGTATTTATTGACAGCCAAGCTGATGAAGATATTAAATTAATCAATGATAAAATTGTAAGGCAGTTAGACGCTACCGACACATCTAAAATGTCTACTGAAGCTATGTCTACTTTTGGAGAAAATAAAAGTGATATTTTATCTGCTAAGGTTTATCATGGCGGTTTTATAGCTCAACAGCAAGGAATTGGCACAGCAAATACAGGTAGACATATTGCGTTTGAACTTGCGCTTATGAATGCAGAGCTTACTGACAACCAAACAATGAAAACTAACGTGGGTCAAGGAAATGTTTTTAACACTTTAAAAGCTTATAATAGAGCCTTGGAAAACGGCAGGGTTGATAAAGACACTGTGTTTGGAGTTCTTAATTTTATAGAAAATAATCCAGACGTTATACGATTAGAATATGACCGTCTTACTGACAATGAAAAGGCACATTTAGTAACGGAGATGGGTGAAGGTGAAGATAAAACAGCATATGTCTTTGGAGAAGAAATAAGAGGTTATAATTATTTTCAAAATTTTTATCCTAAAAAGTCGGCAAGTAATCCTGAGCCTGTAAAGAAAAACACTTTTAGAACGCTTTTCTTAGCAATAACAAAAGCCAATCTAACCGGCGGCAAACTCGTATTAAACTTTAATTAAAGGACAAGTTTAAATGGCAATAGAATATAAAGATGGTAAGATTGTACGTACTGGCGATGACGGGATGTCACACACCTACGAAGAAATTTATGGTGGAACTCCTACTGCTCCTGAACCAGAAATGTCAATTACTGATTATGAAAATAACCCGCTAGTAATAGAAAAATTTGAAAGGGTTACAAGTTACTTAGCAAAACAAAAAGGTTTAGGAACCACGGTTGTTGATGTGGGCGCTGCTCTAGGTAAAGATAATATTGCAGAAACTATGCGAGACTTTCAAAATAGATTAGGTACAAAAATTGCAGCAATCCAAAACCTTAAAGATGCTCCTCAAGAAATTAAAGACGATTTAAATTTTCTTTTACAAAACTGGGAAAAAGCATCTCCTGAAGGCGCTGCGGAATGGACAGAATCTGTTTATCATAATGTTGCTGATTTTCTAGTTAACCCTGAAACGATTGCTGCGATTGGCACAGGTATAGCTACAACGCCTGCTGGTGGTAGCGGTGGTGTTGCTATGAAAGTAGCTACAACAGCTGCTAAAACAGCAGCGACAAGAAAGCTTTATTCTGTGCTTGCAGCTACTACCGCAGCGTCTGCAAAAAATCCCAAAACAGCTGTTGCTGCTTTCTCCGCTTTATATGGCGGAGCAGACGACTTGTTAATGCAAGACCTTGAAATTACTACTGGCGCTAGAGAAAAGATAGACGTAGGCCAAACCGCACAGACAGCTTTTATTAGTGCAGGCGCAGGTGTAGGTCTTTATGGTGCCGGTCAATATATTGCAAAAGGATATAAATCTCTTCGTAATAGCACAGACACTCCTCAAACTAAATCTACTGTCAAAGAAGACTCAGAAAGTTTTGACAACGCCAGACAATTAGATTTGTTTGATGACGATGTTGATGAGAAAATTTTAAACGGTTTAGATACCCCACGTTTAGACGCTGACGCTCCTGAAGGAACACAAGGAACTTTGTTTGATTTTGATTCTCCTGTGGGTATTCCGGTAGTTAAATTTGTAGATGATTTGGGTGGTGGAGAAGCCACAAAAAAATCTATTCTTAGTGAAATACGTAACATATCTAACAGCCAAGAAACTCGTAAAGTTAAACGTAATGCTATTCGACAGGTTCTATACAAAAGCGCTGCTGAACTAACGGCAAACTTTTATGGCAAAACAGCGGGAACCCTTACTCCTTTTAGAAGCGTGTCTGGCACAGCAAGAACACTACAACAAAAACTTCACCATGATTTTGGAATTGAAGGTGATATACTCAAACCGGGCCAGAAACAAGAAAAAGTTGTAGCTCAAGATTTGTTTGAAGTTCAGCGAGAAATTACTGGACGCTATAATGAAAGGTTTAGAGCTATTGTAGATGAGTTATCTTCAACTCAGTTTAAGACTAAGTTTGCAAAGGACGTTAATGCTGCGTTAAGTTTAAGTGTTAGAAGCTCTAAACCTATTACGCATGAAGGTTTTGACGAAGCCACGAACAAAACAATTAATAGGGCTGCCGGTGAAATTAAAGAGCTTTATTTAGATATGGGTACAAGACTTAAAGACATTGGAGTTATTGATAAGCTTGTTGAAAACTATACTCCTCGTATGTGGAGCCGAAGCGCTATTGAAAAAAACCCTGAAAAATTAGTTGCGTTGCTTGTAGAAAAAGGCGGCATGAATGAAAAGGGCGCTCGTGCTACTGTAAAAAATATGCTCAATGTAAAAAATCAAATTGAAGGCGGTAACGGTAGTGGGCACTTCTTTTCTGCAAAACGTAAAATAAATGAAATTGGTGACGATGCAGATTTTGATGAGTTTTTAAATACAGATGTTTTAGGAACTCTGCACGCTTATACATTTCAAACAGGAAAGCAGGTTGCTAAGCATCGTGTGCTTGGAGTAACTAATTTTGAAGAGTTTAATAAGTTTTACATTAATAGAATTAGAAAAGAAGTTACAGACGCTGGAGAAGCGTTTACAGAAAAAGATGCAAAAAATCTTGAAAGACTTTATAGAACTCAAACCGGAGAAGGGTTAGAGCGCTTTGGTATTAAAGCTCAAACTACTTCTGATGCTTATAGTTTAGTTAATCGTGTAGCTTATCTGCCCTTTGCTACTTTGTCAAGCTTGACAGAAATCATGCTTAACATTAGTAAAGCTGGAGTACGTAATAGTGTTAAAGGTCTTGGAGACGCTTTACAAATGTCACACAAGCGTGTTACTCGCGACCTTGAAACCACTCTCAAAAATAAACACGGTTTAACCGCTGCCGAGTCTTTTGCTGAAATGCGTAAGTTTAGTATTTACGTTGACCAAGAAATGGGACAGCTGGGCGATAGACTTACTGGCGATGCTCTTATAAATGAAACAATGCAGAAAGCAAGCAACAAGTTCTTTAGAGTCAACATGCTTGACCAATGGACTAAGTTTGTACAGAATGTTTCATTTCGAAGCGGTAAAAATTTAATTAACGAAAACATTGAAAAGCTTTCTAAGTATGGCAATAATCCTTTAGATAGTCGAGGTAAAGCATTAGCTGGTGAGTTAGCAGAGCTTGGTATTGATTATAAAAAAGGTGTTACTTGGTGGAAAGGCGGAGCAAAACTAGATGATGATTTTTATCAAAAAGATTTATTAGCGGGTACAGCACGTTATGTAAACGGTGTTGTTCTTCAGCCTACTGGTCTTGCAGGCAACAAACCTTACTTGTTAGCTAATCCAAAAACATCTATCTTGTTTCAGCTTCTTAGCTACCCGGCAGCTTTTTCTAATACTATTATAAAAGACATGGGCAAAACATTGACTAAAAGCCCTTTGCGTGGTGGTGTAGGTAGAATAGCACCAGCGGCTTTATTAATGACTGGTATGGCTCGATGGACTAACTACTTGAGAACTGGCGGCGACAGCGAAAGAAACAAAGACATGGATGAAATTATATACGATTCAGTAGCTCGATGGGGCGGCAACGGTCTTCTTATTGATTCTGTTAATCGTGCTAGGGACGCTGCTAAGTATACTAATAATGCTGCTGCTTATCTTACTTTACCTTTAGGGCCGCTTGGTTCAGATGCTATGAGCTTATATCAGCAAGGACTTCTTCCAACTCTAGGCAACAAGGTTCCTGTGTATTCTGGTTCGTACTTTGGTAAAGAAATCTTAGGAGACTACAAAGTTCGTCAGTATAAAAAAGATTTAAGAAAAACACAAAGTAGATTATCTGATGCTATTATTCCTGATTTTAAAGGTACGACTACCGGCATTGGTTCTTCTCGCAAAGAGTTTAAGTTTGGCGGAGTTGCGAAAGCAGTAAAAGGTTCGATTATAGATGTCCTCGGTAAGAAGACTGAAGTTGCTGAAACTTTTACAGATGAGCTAGTATCTCCACTAGCTAATGCAACAGGTAATTTAATAAAGCCTGAGAAACTTCAAGAGATTTCTAGAAAGATTGAAGCAGAATATTCAGGAGCACTAGACCCTGAAAATGCTTTAGCAGGAGAAAACTTAGCTGAAGCATATATTATAAACGAAATTAAAAAACGTAATGTTTATGCTGAAGATATTGCAAACATGCCAAAGCTAAGAGCAGCTTTAGAATCTGTAGATTTAGAAGATGCTAAATATAAATTTGCTGAGGCTCGTCGTAAGGAAATAGCGACAGACGACGAACACGCTATAGCTTTGGATACTATTCAGGAGCTGGCATCAGACCACGATGCGAATGCAAAAATATCTACAGCAGTTAAAGGCTCTGTTGCAGAGATTAAAAATGTATACAACAACTTAAAGGTGAACTTAACTAAGCAAGATTTAGATAAAGTGGCTGAGGCTAACTATGATAAAGGAGCTATTCAATCTCTTCACGACTTTGTGATTTCTCGTGTTAAGCACCCTTCCATTGCCGGAGATTTCGTATCTGACACAGGCGCTGAAAAAGTAGCTAGAGATATACTGTTTAAAATTGCAGCTAGAGAAAACATAGATATATCTAAATTTAATCCTCCTAAGATAGCAGCAAAAGAAAACGAATCTGTTGTTCCGCTTTCTGGGGAAGCACGCACAGAAGCTGTAGATAAATTTTTAACTGGCTCTAAAGTTAAAAAGATTATTTATCGAGCTAGAAAAAGTTACAGTAATCGAGAGTTTTTTATGTCTTTTGCAATGCCAAGAGAAATGGGAACTCACATGGGTAATCAAGGTGCTGCTGATAACATCAGACTTAGAGACCTTATTTTTGATTACTGGAAGGGTAACGAAGCTAGAGATTTGTACATTGGAAATAAAAACCAACTTACGCAGCCTGAAACTTTTCAGCTTTATGGCGAATTAATTAAAGAAGCCATCCAAAGAAAAAAGGGAACTCCAAACTTTGATGATTACATTATTGAAGAAGGCGTTGTTAATATTAAGAATCCTTTGGTTTATAAGCCCTTTGATGAGACAGGTGAAAATGCTGGTAAGACTTGGGACATTGTTGAAATCTTTACATCTCCCGACGGCCCTCAAGAATTTTTAACCAACATCAAAGCTTCTGGAACTAAAATTACATCTGAGCTAGTAGACGAGCTAGAAATTTTAATTGATAAAGCTTATAATGTACAAACAAAAACTATTGACAATTCTTTAGACAAAGTAGAAAAAGAGTTAATGACTATTGAAGTCAATATTGATACTCAAAACATGCTTAAAAAACTAGGCTTTGATGGCATTGAATATCAAAACAAATTAGAAAAAGGTTATATTGACGACGACGATATTTCATATATTGCATTTGACCCTGAACAATTTAAAACTTTAGACTCTGCTGGTTTTGACCCTAAAGATGCTAGACACAGATATATGTCAGGAAGCAAAGTAATTGCTAAAGAAATTGCAAAGTATTTTGCGCCTAAGAGAAACTCTGGCATGTTTAGTGTAGCGCAAAAAGAAGCAGCTAGCCTTGGTAAAAAACCTGTACAAGGTGATGTCATGTTAAAAAGACTCAAGGATAGAATGACTCAAGTTAGAACTGATGCCGAAGAAATAAAGTGGACTGGACTAGAAGAAAAGTTTACAGGTCAAAAAAATGTAACTCGTGAAGATTTAATTAAGCATTTAGATGAAAACGAATTTGACCTTGATGTTTCTGTTGGTCGTGTTAGCGAAAAAGAAAAGCTTACTAATCAGCCAAACCTTGATAATGCTGTAGACGACATGCCTGTAGAAAATGTAGGCGACGACTTCGGTACATCCAGAGATGAACAGTTTGATAATTGGATGGAACAAAACCACGGTTTTGAAAGTTCGTTAATGGATGACATGTTGGACGCAGGAGATGACGAAGCTTTTGAAGAAATGTATGATGAGCTTTTTAGTCAGTTTCTTCGTGAAACTGGAGAAGACGTAGATACAGGTGTACCTGCTGGGGCTGACTTTAAAGCTAGTCGAGGGCATCTTGAGTATTCTTTTGAAGGTCTAGACACTAAAAATTATCGTGAGGTTGTTCTTTCACTTCCTGAAAGATTTAAAAAAGTTACACGAGACTATACCCACGACCACTTTCCAACTATTAAAAACCCGGTAGCTCATGTTAGGCTTGCTGATATTGAGCCTTCTAAAACTAACAAAAAAACATTGTTAATTGACGAAGTTCAATCAGACGCTCATCAACAGGCATCTCGAAAACCTAAAAATAAACAGTATCAAACAGAAGATACAGCGTTATCAAGTCAACGGCAAGCAGAACTGTCTGATGAAATGGATGCTTTAGATGCAGAAGTAGAAAGACTGGAGAAGTTATTGCCGTCTATTACAGACTCTGCTGAGTATAAAAAGACAAAATTAAAAATTAAAGAGCTTGATGATAGAAGCAACGCAATTGATGAACAGTTAGCTGAAACCGAAGATGTAAACTTTGGTATTGATTTTGACGATGACGACATAGCAGTACCAGATTTACCGTTTAAAGATGACAAGCGTTGGGGACTGTTAGGTTTAAGACAGGCAATGAAAATTGCTACTGACGAAAACTATGACCAAATAGCTTTAGTAACTGGAGCAATACAAGCAAAAAGAAATGCGAAGCTAGTTACTGCTGAGCAGGGAGCCACTCTGTATAAAAATCCTTTCTTTGAGGAAGGCGGCTCTGAGCCAATGTGGATTCTTGAAGGGCAGTCAGAAGTAAATAATATGTTGTTTAAAAACTTTAAAACTTTTGAAGACGCTGAAAAAGGACTTGCTAAAGCTATAGGTAAGAAAGACGCTGAAAAATTGTTAGGCAATAAACAAGAGAGCGGCGAGTACGTTTTAAAAGACCCAGTTGAGTTTAGAAAAGGTGGAGATAAGTTCTTTAGTTTTTATGATAAAACACTTATTAAACTTCTTAATGACAGGTTTGGAAAGAAGTACGGAGTACAGGTTAAGTATGAACCGTACGTTAGAAACGATGAAATAGTAGAGCTTCCTACACTTGAAATTACTTCTAAGATGCGTAAGGATATTGATAAAGGATTACCTATGTTTTCTGAAGGAGGTTATGTCGTAGCAAAAGGGGACACTCTTTCAAAAATTGCAAAAGATAATAATACAACTGTAGCAAGACTTGCAAAACTTAATGACATTAAAGATATTAATAAGATTTTTGTAGGTCAAGGTTTAACGTTAAGCGCTGAGCCTACTAAAAGCATAGCAAAACAAGTTGAGCAAGTACAGCAAGCTGAGCCTGTTGAAGCTGTTATGCCGAAGCGAATCAGTAAAAAACCTTTAGTACAGTCGAGCCGACAAAGAACTGTAGATGCTCTTCGTAAAAATTTAGCAAACCCTAACTCTAGTTCTAGCAGAACAAGGAAACAAGTTGCTGAACAAAGAGGCGGCGGCTTGTTTAATAGTCAAGTGTTTAAAAACTTAGCGTCGTATGTTAATCCTTTTGGTCAAGATAAGACAGAAGCAGATTATAGTCCTGAAGTTATTGAACAGTTAAAAATAGCCGCAAGAAACGCTAGAAGAGATGGGCGTACAAACATTGACTATGTTGATTATAGTAAAGAGTCTAATGTACGTGCTCAAGCAGGAATGCCTCAACAGCGTACTAGAGACCGGCTTTTAACTAGAGCTTTTAGAGGACAGCTAACTCCTACTGAAGAAGCAGCGTTTTCTGTAGGGGGCGCTCAAATTGAAGTAGAAGGGGATGACGTATTTGTAACTGACATATATGATTTTTCAAAGCTTACAGACGAAGAACGGACTACAAAGAAACGTGACCGTTACGCATACTTGAGAGACTTCATGTCTAGAATACCCGGCAATGAGTTTAAAAGTAAAATTAAAATTGGAACCAGACAGGAGTTTGAACTATAATGGAATTTAAATACTTTAAACTAGAAGACTTTAACTGCCAAGAAACTGGCGAAAACAAAATGAACGTGGACTTTATCCACAGACTAGATAAACTTCGGGAGGCTTGTGGCTTCCCATTCATCATCACTAGCGGCTATCGTAGCCCATCACATTCAATAGAAGCACGTAAGGAGAAACCCGGAACACATGCCCAAGGTTATGCAGCAGACATCAAAGCGGTTGGTGGCAATCAACGACACGAGATTATTAAACAGGCGTTCGCCCTTGGCTTTAGCGGCGTTGGAGTGGCTCGTACATTTATCCATGTGGACGACAGGGCTATTCACGATGGTAAAACTCCTGTAGCTTGGTGCTACTAAGTGAGAGTGTTGCTGGCATTGTTGTTTGTTGCGTGGTCTGCAACAGCAGATAACCAACAGGAAGGGAGTCTAAACACTTCTAATGTTGATTCTACTGTGTCTAGTAATAACACTACGACAGATGATTCTACATCTAATACGTACAATGGTGCAGGTGCGGGTAGTCCTATACCTGTAGGGTCTGCAATAGCGCCTTCGTATATGTCTAATGGCCCTGAGAGCTGTTTACAAGGCAGTTCGGGTTCTATCCAGACTACTATGTTGGGCCTGTCTAAAGGCTCTCACGTAGAAGATTTGAACTGTAATAGACGCAGGGATGCAAAGGTACTAAGCGACCTTGGGATGAAGGTTGCTGCAATTGCAAGGATGTGTGAAGACGTAAAAGTCTGGAGGTCTATGTTTGTCTCCGGTACTCCCTGCCCTATACTCAACAACGGACAGTTGATTGTAGGTAAACGAGCCTTTTTAGTGATGAAGATGGAACCTGAGACTTACATACCGGACTATGGCACAGTTGAAAAGAAGCTTACAAGCAATCAAATATGGTATAATAACCTCTTAAACATAGGAAAAACAATCAATGAAGATAGCATTGACACTGATGATGAGTCTGTTAGCGATAAATTCCGTAGCTCAAGCAAATGAGTTAGATGATTTAGTACAGACTTCTGCACGAATTAGAGACAAAGTAGACTTAGGAACACAGTTAGTAGGCGCAGGGATTACACATTCGCACATGGGCTACGTTTCTGAGGAAGGAATATCTCAACAGGCTATGATTGACGGCGCTGAAGTTACTTCGTACAACCAAGCTCTTGCAGGAATGGCTGCATTTAGTCCTTACGGAGACGCTCAGACGTTCTTAGAAACCAAGGCAGACCAAGAGCTAGTGCTAATGAATCAGGCGGTAGACACGTTTACAGAAGCTGTGGTGGCTATCTCTACAGTCATTGAAGTTGCTGACATGGCTGAAAATGCACAGACTCCTAACGAGCAGGAAAACGTACAGGTCTACGTAGAAGAAAACTACGAGGCTTTACAGCTAGACCAGTCAGATGTTGATACGTATAACCAAAGCTTAGACAGCATCGAGACTCACGCAAACAATGCCGGTGCTTACATTGGTGTGTCGCAGAACAAAGAAGCTACACAGTTTCTTCAAGACGGAGCAGCCTCAAACAACTCTACGTTCTTTGATGCAACGCTTGTTTATGATAGAAACCAACAGTGGGTTAAGGTTGGTTGGTTGTCAGGAAATGCTACGGCAGTATTCATTAACGGTTCAGATGCTTTTAACTTAGACCTTTATGTTTCTGAAGAAGATGTGTTCTTTGCTGGTGAGAACTCTGAGTATTACTTTAGCAGCCCAGCAAACTATTACGAGGGACAACAATGAGCCTAGCAGAAACAGAACTTAATATTGGTGGGACAAGCTTTAAAGGTGTATACATTGCTATACTCCTGAGCTTGGCTACTACTCTTGGTGGTGGTGTTTGGACTGCTAGTTCATTATACAGCCGTCTTACGGCGGTAGAAGCCGTAGAAATACCAAACATTAAACCACTAGAAGAACAATTAGGTTTAGTAGAACAACAGCTAGAGTCTAACGATGTTTCAACACTTGCGGCAAAACTGGCTACACTCGGCACAAACATTGAGGTTGTGTTAGAACAACAAGACAACATACTTGAAATTCAAAAACAAGTATATGAACTTGAAACAGAAGTAGAGGCAATGCGAACTACTGTTAAAACTGCTGAGCTGATGACTAAAGACTTAGAAGGCTTAGACACTAAGCTTAAAACTATTGACCGTGAGATAGAAGACCTATGGAACGGAATGGACTATCTATCTAACCCGCTAAAGTAAAGGAGTATATTATGCTTGGACAATTAATAGGGCCAGTAACCAATCTTGTTGGTGGTTACTTTAAAAACAAGGCTGAAGAAAAGCAAGCAAAGCATGAAGCTAAAATGTCTGTAATACAGAACGATGCTGATTGGGAATCTAAGATGGCTGACGCGTCTGCATCGAGCTGGAAAGACGAATTTTGGACTATTGTGTTAGCCATACCTGTGTTTATGATTGGGTATGCTATTGCGATGAATGACACGGATGTAATTGTAAGAACAAAGCAAGGCTTTGAAGCACTATCAGGACTACCCGAATGGTATCAGTATCTACTGTTTATCGCAATCTCAAGCTCCTTTGGTATACGTGGAGCTAAATCACTAATGAATCTAAGGAAATAAATATTATGGCAATGTACCCCCAGCCCCAAAAGAAAAAACGTCCCGCACCCGCAGGCCTTAAACAAAACAAAACAAAGCCTCGTAAGTCTACTGGCGGAAGCAACCCGCTTAATAGACCAGCTCCAAATCCAACAGGCGGAGTTGCAGGCGGCCCTTCAGCACCTACACGCCGTTCTAAGCCAGCGGGCGGCTATGCTAAAAATAAAGCTAAGCCAGCAGGCTATGCTAAGTCTCCAACAAAAGCTAAGCCACGCCCCGGCACTCGTCCGGGTGCTAAGCCACCTACAGCAGCTCAGAAAGCATACGCACAGCAACAAACAGCTAAGTCAGCTCAACGTGCACAAGCAGCAAGAGCTAAGGCACGTCCGGGTGCTAAGCCAGTTACAGCAGCTCAGAAAACATATGCACAGCAACAAACAGCTAAGTCAGCTCAACGTGCACAAGCAGCAAGAGCAAAAGCAGAAGGGACAAAGAAGAAATCAGTTTTAACAGGTATTCCAAACATAGGTAAGAACATGGGTAAGCCTAAGCCCGGTTCTGAAGCTGCTAAAAGAATAGCAGGTAAAAAAGCTTATTATGAAAGAATAGCCAAACAGAACGCTGGTAAGTCAGTCACACGTGCAAAAGTAGCAAAAGCAAAAGCAGGTAGCCCAACATCATCTAAGTTAGCCGCACTTGCAAAAGCAGCAGGAGTAAAAACACCTAAGCCCAAGCCCAAGACTGCTAAGCGTAAAAGTCCTTTTGCAAAAGATAGACCATCACAAGGCCGCCCTAGATATACCACAATGCCAGTCAAGG